>Cebus_capucinus_imitator_PRJNA485217_SSR118__coassemble_157_pt1 | contig 34074 bp, 30 predicted proteins | sample Cebus_capucinus_imitator_PRJNA485217_SSR118__metabat2_low_PE_001 | metagenome-assembled genome bin Cebus_capucinus_imitator_PRJNA485217_SSR118
AGTCCAAATCAAAGGCTTGGTCGTCCAAAAGCACAGTCAAGGTGTGGACTGGACGGATGTACTCAAAGGTATTGTTGGCCCAGTGCATGCTGACTGGGAAAGTCAAGGAAGTCAAAACTTCTACGACACCCGGAATGATTTCCTCCGCAGGACGACCTGCTTCTTCCTTGGTCACATAGACATACTCTTCGCCCTTGATTTCACGGAAGGTGATGTCCGCAGTGGTCAAGCCTTTTCCGCGTACAAATCCTTCTGCTGCCTTGGTGAAGTTGCCCTCAGCGTCCATGGCGATTTTTTTGCTAGGCCCTTTAAAGTCTTCTGAAAGGTCCGATTGCTTGTCCGCGAGACCGACCACGCGTACGGCTAAGCGCCGGGGAGTGGAAAACATTTCGATGCGTTCAAAAGAGAGACGGTTGTCATCCAGAAAACGGCCCATCTTCTCGCGCAACTGTTTCATGCTCGGCGTGACCACGTAAGCGGGCATTTCCTCCAAGCCTAATTCTACTAATAGATTCTTAGTCATTGTTTGCCTCCTCCTCAGCTAATAAGATGCGACGACTTTCCTCGTCCAAGAGTGGATAACCCAGGCGTTTACGTTCCGCTACAAAGGTTTTGGCTACGACACGGGCCAAGTTTCGAATGCGGGCAATGTAGCCAGCACGTTCGGTTACAGAAACCGCCCCACGTGCGTCCAAAAGGTTAAAGGTGTGGGAACATTTCAAGACATAGTCATAGGCTGGGTGAACCAAGTGCTCTTCTAAGCAGCGTTTTGCCTCTGCTTCAAACTTGTCAAAGTTAGCCAACAAAAGCTCTTGATCAGACACTTCAAAGGAATACTTAGAGTGTTCAAACTCAGGTTGGCGGAAGATTTCTCCGTACTTCACCCCATCTGCCCACTCAATATCGTAGACAGAATCCACTTCTTGAATGTAAGAAGCCAGACGCTCCAAACCGTAGGTTACTTCGGCTGTAACGGGCTGAGTCGCTAAGCCTCCCACTTGTTGGAAGTAAGTGAATTGGGTGATTTCCATCCCGTCCAACCACACTTCCCATCCAAGACCAGCAGAACCAGTCGATGGGTTTTCCCAGTTATCCTCAACAAAACGGATATCGTGTTCAAGCGGATTGATTCCCAAAAGCTCCAAAGATTGCAAGTACAATTCTTGGATATTAGATGGACTTGGTTTCATAACCACTTGAAATTGGTGGTGTTGGTAAAGACGGTTAGGGTTTTCCCCATAACGACCATCCGCTGGACGACGTGAAGGCTCCACATAAGCCGCATTCCATGGCTCCGGACCAATGGCACGCAAGAAGGTATAAGGACTCATAGTCCCCGCCCCCTTCTCATTATCATAAGCTTGCATGAGCATACAACCCTGATCATTCCAAAACTGCTGCAGGGTCAAAATAATCTCTTGAAAAGTCAATTTCTTTGACATCAGATTTCTCCTTTTAAAATAAATTTTCTACTCTTTAACTTCAGGGGTGAGTCCTTCGCATTCTCTCATTCCTTGTGGAATGACTGCTAACCAAGTATGTTTCCAGTCACGGAAATGTTTAGACCTTGGGCTAAACATTTAGCAATGAAACTCCAAAGGAGGTTGCTTACGTCCGCACAAGGCAATGACGAATTCGAAGGCTCTCACACTCTTTTAATTATTAAAGTATAGACTTTTTTCAAAGCACAGAAAAGGGTGGAACACGTCCAACTTCCCTATGCCTTGGCATAGGGGCGTCGAAACGCGGTTCCACCCTACTTTTATTACTTCATTTATAAAATTGTGTTGTAAAAGCGCCATCCTCTCGACTTCCCCTATCTGGCTTTCACTGGCCCAGACTCGCTAAGAGCTTCCATCAAGCGATTTCTTTCTTAAGTATTGTAGCAAAATTTCCAGCACTTGTCTAGTAAGAAGGCAAACCCCGTCTCGCAAAAAGGACTTGAACCGGTCCTCATCCTACACTTTCCTCTTACAATGGAAGGATGCGCCCCAGTCCGTTTTTCTTCTCAAAGCTTGGAAGGAAAGCTTGAAGATTTCCCATAAAACGGCGCTTAAAGGTCAAGACTCCGTGGTCAGATGCTTCATCTTCAATGGCTTCTGGTGACACGGCCAAGAAATTAAAGTAAGAGAAATCGTGGTCCAAGGCATATTCCATCATCTCGTGAATCACAGCATAAGGACCTTCGAAGGTCGTCATTTTCTCTCTGGCACCACTGATAAAGTAGACCAAGTCCTCACCAGATTCAATAAAGACCGCACAAGAAAGATAAAGCATTTTCCCTTCTTCTGCTTCTAATTCCTTCAGTTTTCCATATCGATTTTGTAAACTCTGAATGAGAAAATCCAGTTCTTTTTTCTGGTTTTCCAATTTTTTCTTGTTTCCTTCTCCATGATAGAGTTTCCGGTTAATTTCAGAATCCTTTTGGAGAGACTCAGATAAATCGCGTCCAATGGTCTCGTAAAATTCGTCCACATCAATATAAGAGAGCATGAAGTGAATCTTGTCTCCAAAATGCTCCTTCATTTTGAGGAAATAATCGTTTCCCATAATCTGGTAACCGGTCCGCGCTTCTGTATCTCGATTGATCAAATCAAAGATACGCGCATCCTCGGCGTCACGAATATCCATGGGACGAACACGTACACCATAGCGTTTACAACGATTGATACAGGTCCGTGCCTTTCCCGTATAACTCTTTAAAAGTCCTTTTTTCTCCAGTCCCTCTAATGGCTTGACATAATCATGACGGGAAGCCAAGGTCCGGTCCGTGTAATAGTCATCTTTTAAGGCTACAAAACCATTTAAGGCCAAGACTTCTTCCACCTTTTTGGCTAAAGGGTTGGTCTCAAGAAACTCAGTATCTTCGTAGATGCCCTCAACTAGGAAGGGACTCACGCGAAGGGAAACCACTCGCCAATCCTTCTTAAAATAAGCTTGTAACTCTTTGAAATAGAAGGTCACCAAGTCCTCATTGGTAAAATCCATGATGGGACCATACTGGGCTGTTACCTTATAGAATAGCTTTTTATGTTGGAAATAAAGAAAGACACCATAGGCCAAGACTTCTTCCCCATCCGTTACGGCTAGCACCTTGGTTTTGACTCCATTCGCTTGCGCCATTTCCACATATTCCTGACTTTGGGACATGTAAAAACGTTGTCCCGCTTGCTTTTGAACCTGTCCCAGTTCTTCCAAAGACAATTCTGTAAATTTCATTTCTTCATCCTTATCCTTCTCAATACGTTCAATCCATTCTAACAGACTTTGGCTCGATTCGCAATTCGAACCCCATTTAAAATAGGAATCTCCAAGAGATTCTGTATCGCCATCAGAAATGAACCGTCAAAAAAAGCGATTGCCTCAAACAATCGCTTACACTCTTATGCATGGAAACGTTCTTCCCCGTTGAGGTAAGTAGCAATCAGTTCTAAATCGTCGTCCAATACGATAAAGTCGGCATCGTGTCCTTTCTTGATTTGCCCACAGAGATGATCCATGCCAACGGATTTAGCAGGAACCAAGGTCGCCATGGTAATCGCTTCCTGCACATTAGCAATCCCCCAGCCAACAACATTTTTCACACCATCTTTGAGTTTGAGGATGGACCCTGCCAAATTGCCACTTTCTTTGAGGCGCGCTGTTCCATTTTCCACGACCACGGGGAACTCACCCAGCATGTAATCACCGTCCGGTTGGCCACCCGCTGTCATACAGTCGGTAATCAGCGCCACATTTTCGTAGCCCTTTTGTTTGAGGAGGATGTCGCAGGCCTTGGGATCTACATGGTGGCCGTCACAGATAAGCTCAGCTGTTGTGTGGGGCAACTCGTACATGGCACCGACCATACCCAGCTCGCGGTGAGTCAGGCCACGCATACCATTATAAGCATGCACCCACACACTAGCGCCCGCTTCAACTGCACGCGCCGCCTCATCAAAAGTCGCGTTGGAATGCCCCAAAGCAACCGTCACACCCTGTTCCGTCACCGTCCGAATGAATTCCGGCGCCGTCTCGCGCTCCGGTGCCAAAGCGATCTTCGTGATCATACCTTTAGAGGCCTCCTGCCAAGCTGCAAACTCCTCCAAACTCGGATCCTTCATATAAGCGGGATTTTGCGCCCCCTTATACTTCTCTGTAAAGTAAGGCCCCTCAAAATAAATTCCCCGAATTTTCGCCCCCTGCGCCTCTTGGTAATGCTCGCCAAGATTTTTTGTCACTGCGAGGAGTTGTTCGAAGCTCGAAGTCAAAGTCGTTGGCAAGAAGGACGTCACACCCGTAGACAAAAGTCCTACTGACATGGTTGAAAGGGTCCCCTCAATATTGTTGTCCATGACATCGACGCCTCCGTATCCATGGATATGAGTGTCCACAAGCCCTGGAGCGATGGAGAAACCGCTTAAATCAAGAATGTCCGCGCCTTCCGGCACTTCTTTCACCCAATCACCAAATTTTCCATCTGTGATTGCTAGATACCCACCTTTTTTTACGGTGTAAGGATAGAAAAATTGTTTGGCCTGAATATATGTTGTCATCATACAACCTCCATTTGAATCCGTTTTACTATAAGATTATTATAGCGCTTTCTTTTCTACTTGTAAATGGTCTAGACCTATTAAAAAATGGAGACAAGATCAGGATTAAAAAGAGGCCGAGACTTTCTTAATCCCGACCTTTTGCCGCCATGCATCCTATTTGTTTTCTAAGATAACACCTTTAGGGCACGTACAATTTTGCAACCTTCTTAGTCCTTATGGTAGGCAATATACAAATTCTTCACTTCTTTTCCAATCTTAACCATGAGGAAGAAGACGGTAAAGGCCGTCACGGTTTGGGTGAAAAATTCTCCCGTCATTTTTGAATCCGGTACAAATTTCATGGATAAGACCATCAGGTACCAGGTAAAGGACACTAGTAAATAAGAAGGGGGCAAAATAGACCAAAAATAGTTCATCTTGGTCTTTGCTCGTTCCTTCTTATGATAGAGGAAATTCCCAAATTCAAATAAATTATAGGCCAAACCCAGGTAAAAACCTGAATCAAACATCATGGCCATATAATCCGCTTTCTTCAAATTCACAAAGGAAAAGAGGGCAGGAATCAAGGCAATAAAGCCTAATAAAAAGAAGAAGACTAGAATTCCAATTTGAATCATCAGCTTGGAGGTATGGCTTGGTTCTTGAGCCTTTGTTTGCTTATTTATCATGTTTTTTCGCTTTCGTAGAAAGAAGGCAGGGCCATCGACCTTGCCTCCTTTTTATATTAAATTTGTTCTGCTTGAACCTTTTCGACCAAGTTCATAGCGTGGTCTGCTACACGTGTATAGTGAGCAATGATGTCGATAAAGTTGACACCAGCTTGAGTTGTACATTCGCCACGGTTGAGACGGCCAATATGCGTTTTACGCAATTTACGTTCCATTTTTTCAATGGCTTCATGACGTTCCGCTAAACGACCAGCCAAAACCAAATCATTATTTTCGACCGCTACTAGTGATTCTTGAACCAACTCATTGGTCATGGTGTAGATTTCATGCAACTCTTCCATGGCTTGTTCAGAGAAGACCACCTTCTTCTCAATGATATACTTGGTCAAATTGATCAAGGCTTCAGAGTGGTCACCAATCCGTTCCAAGTCACGTGAAGAGTCTAAGATATTGGTTAAGACTTCACTTTCATGCTGACTAAGAGGTTCTGATGATAAGTCGATCAAGTAACGCGTCAACTCTTCGTCAATACGGTTAATTGCTTCTTCTGTCTTATGACCTTTTTCAGCTTTCTTTTCATCACGTTTTGTGATAAAATCGTAGGCCAATTCAAAGGCACTTTGTGCGTAGGCTCCTAAGTGAAGCAATTCTTTCTTGGCATTTCCCAAGGCAATCGAAGGTGCTTGTTTGATCAAAATCTTATCTAGGTAAAGGGGTTCGTATTTGACCTCTTCGTCTTCCCCTGGAATCAACTTGGTTACAAAGGCTGCCAAGATACTAATGAATGGGAATTGGATAATGGTATTGGTTACGTTGAAGGCACCATGTGCAAAGGCGATGGTCATTTCAGGAGACAAATGAAGGGCTCCTTGGAAGTACTCAATCATTGCTGTAAATGGTTGTAAAAGAATCAAGCAAAGAACGGTACCAATGACGTTAAAGGTTACGTGAGAGGCAGCTACTCGCTTGGCTGCAAGGTTGGCACCCATAGCTGCGATAATCGCGGTCAAGGTTGTACCAATATTATCTCCAAAAAGAATTGGTAGCGCACCTTTAAGGGAAATCAAATCTCCTGCATAGAGTCCTTGTAACAATCCAATGGTTGCGGATGAGGCCTGAATTAAGACGGTAATCACCGCTCCGACTACCACACCCAAGATTGGATTTCCACTCAAGTGGATCATGTATTCTTTAAATTGTGGCAAGGATTTCAAGGGCTCCATCCCTGTTTGAATCAAGGTAAGAGCGAAGAAGATTCCTCCGACACCGAAGAGTACACGTCCGATATTGTTGATCATCCGGTTCTTGGTAAAGAAGAGACACAAGGTACCAATAAAGAGAATTGGTAGGGCGTATTCTCCCAGTTTAAAACCAATGATAAACGAAGTTACGGTTGTACCGATATTGGCACCCATAACAATTCCGATAGCCTGACGTAGATTTAAAAGTCCTGCCGAAACCAATCCAACTGTAATTACGGTTACCCCAGTTGAAGATTGAATCAAGGCTGTTAAACCGATTCCGACTAAAACGCCTAAAAATGGATTGCTCGTGTATTTATCAATATAAAAACGCAAGCGGTCCCCGGCTGCTTGTTGCAAACCGTCACCCATGGTTTTGATACTGTATAGAAACAGTCCCAAACCACCAAGGAAATTAAAGATAATTTCCTGCCAGTTAATTGACATGTTTTTCTCCTCCAAAAACATAATAGGACTGATTTGCAAAAATCAACCATCACAGTCATTTTACAAAATCTCCCAACTCCTATTTTATAGGAAGATTCGAAATCGAACAAGCTTTTTTTTAAGAAAAAACTCTTTTTTTTCACAATATCTTTCTAAAAAAGAAAGCGTTTCCTTCTACTTAAAGGCAAGGTCCTTCAATTTGAAGGCTAACCCTCCTACAAGCATGCAGAGCTAGCCAAAAAAAGATCCTACTCCTTTCAGAAATAGAATCTTTTTTTATTTAAGACTGCTTAATCGCGTTTTTCAAGATTACGCAACATTTGGTCAATCTTGTTTCCATATTCAATGGACTCGTCTTTAATAAAAGTTAAATCTGGAATTTTGTAGATAGTCAGGTTACGACCTAATTCTCGCTTAATGGTTCCAGTAGCTTTTTCAAGACCAGTCTGTGCTTTTTCATTGTCTGATGCTAAGTCACTCATAATGCTATAGTAGACTTTTGCCAAAGACAAGTCACCTGTCATCTGTACATCAGTGATGGTGACACCTTGAACACGTGGATCACGGACTTTCTTTTGCAAAATCTCATTGACTTCGCGTTTGATTTCCATTCCCACACGGTCTGCACGAAAATGTCCTGCCATGTTCTTCTCCTTTTAATAAAAAACTGGCCGAGCTTTTTCAAGCAAAGCCAGTTTTGTTGCTTTTATATAATCAGTCCGCCTAAGCGAGGTGCAGTAGCTGATTGAAAAGGTCCCCCGGACCTTTTGTTAAATTGCTCCGCAATTCTTCATCCACAACCTCAAAAGGTCCCCCGGACCTTTTGAGCTAACCACTACTTCTTGATTTCTTCCATGATGTAGGCTTCGATGGTGTCGTCTACTTTAATATCGTTGTAGCCGTCAACCATGAGTCCTCCTTCACGTCCGTTTGTCACTTCTTTGACGTCATCTTTATAGTGTTTCAAGCTTGCAAGTTCACCATCGTAAATCACGACACCGTCACGGATAACACGGACTTTCGAATCACGGGTGACTTTACCAGACAAGACCATGAATCCACCGATGGTTCCGACTTTAGAAACCTTAAAGGTTTCTCGGATAACGGCTTCACCGATAACTTTTTCTTCGAACTCAGGATCCAGCATTCCTTTCATGGCATCTTCAACTTCTTCGATAACCTTGTAGATGATGCTGTGTTGACGGATTTCTACACCGTCAGCCTCCGCTTGTTGGCGAGCTTGTGGTGTAGGACGTACGTTAAATCCAATGATAACTGCATTTGAAGCTTCTGCAAGTGTCACATCTGACTCATTAATGGCACCAACAGCAGAGTGAACGATGGTGACTTTCACGCCCTCTACTTCAATTTTTTGCAGCGAAGCTGCCAAGGCTTCAACCGAACCTTGAACATCGGCCTTGATGATCACGTTAACAGATTTCACCTCACCGGCTTTCAGTGTATCAAAGAGGTTTTCAAGAGAGACACGTGTGGTGTTCTGGCGTTGTTGCATAAGCGCGCGTTTCGCCCGTTCTTCACCGGCGCTACGAGCGGCTTTTTCATCCTCATAAACAGCGAAATGGTCACCGGCCATTGGGGTTTCATTCAAACCTGTGATAGAAACCGGCGTTGATGGTCCAGCAATTTTTACACGACGTCCGAGGTCATTGGTCATAGCACGAACACGTCCAAAGGTGTTTCCGACTACGATTGGGTCTTGGACATTGAGGCTACCTTGTTGCACCAAGAGGGTTGCAACAGCACCTTTTCCTTTATCCAAGCGTGCTTCGATAACGGTACCGATAGCACGAACTGTTGGGTCAGCCTTGAGTTCTTGGATTTCAGCAACCAAGAGAACCGTTTCAAGGAGTTCATCAATGTTTTGGTTGAACTTAGCTGAGATTTCAACGAATTCAGAGTCACCACCCCAAGCTGTTGACATGACACCGTGTTCCGCCAATTCACCAATCACGCGTTCTGGGTTGGCACCTGGTTTATCAATCTTGTTGATGGCAACGATGATTGGAACACCCGCAGCTTTGGAGTGGTTGATGGCCTCGATGGTTTGTGGCATCACCCCGTCATCTGCTGCTACGACCAGAATGGTGATATCGGTGACGGATGCACCACGTGCACGCATGCTGGTGAAGGCCGCGTGTCCTGGGGTATCTAGGAAGGTAATTTTCTTACCGTTCTCTTCGATTTGGTAGGCACCGATATGCTGGGTGATTCCTCCCGCTTCTCCTGTCGCCACACGTGAGTTACGAAGGGTATCGAGGAGGGTTGTTTTACCGTGGTCAACGTGACCCATGATGGTTACAACCGGTGGACGTTCTTCTAACTTATCTTCGTTCAGGTATTCTGGATCTACGAAGAAACGCTCGATATCTGCGTTATCGACTTGCACTTTTTCATGTGCTTCGATTCCGTAATCCACCATAAGAAGCTCGATGGTTTCTCCATCCAAGGATTGGTTTTGTGTCGCCATGACACCCATCATAAAGAGCTTCTTAACGATTTCAGCTGGTTCACGTTTGATCCGTTTTGCGATTTCTGCAACGGTCATACCTGAAGTGTATTCGAATTCAGTAGGCAACTCATGGAATTTACGCTCGGTTACTGGTTTTGGAGCTTGGTTGTTATTCCGGTTGTTTCTACCTTTTTTGTTTTTCTTATTGTTGTTCCAGTTACTATTTCTTTGATTTCTCACTTGATTTTGACTATTTCGATTCTTCTGTTGTTTCCGTGGTCCGTCTTCATGATCAAAGTCACGTTTTTTATCCGGACGAGCTTGTTTCTTACGACGTGTATCTGGAGCCTGATTGTTGACAGGAGCTGCTTGTGCAATGGGTGCTGCACTAACAGGTGTTGTTTCAACTACCTCAGGCGTCACAGGCTGAAGCATTTCCTCAATCGGACGCTCTTTTCTGCGGTTGGCCTTTTCACGTGCTTTCTTGGCTTCCTGTTCTTGACGGAAGCGCTCCTCACTTGTACGAGCATACTCTGCATTCTGCTCGGCTTTAAGGGCAGCTGCACGTGCTTTAAAGTCAACGCGTGGCGCCGGTGCGGCCGCTTGGCGGTCATTACGACCACGTCCTTGGTTATTAGAGCGATTGCCATTTTGGAATCGGTCTTGACCATTATTTCGGTTGCGGTCTTGACGGCCCTGACCTTGTCGGTTATTCTCTTGATTTCCACGACGGTCATTCCGATTGTTACGGTCGTTACGGTCGTTACGCTCATTGCGATCGCGCCGTCCATTTTGCTGTTTATCCTGCTGTTTGCCTTGGCCATTCTGTTGTGAATGACCGCGTCCACCTTGCTTACGGCGTTCCGCTTCTGCTTTGGCTCTTGCTTCACGTTCCGCTTTGAAGTTTCGACTCTGAGGACGAGCTGCAACGGTTTGTTGGGCTTTCTCAGTTGTTTTTGCAGGTGCAGCCGCTTTCTCAGCTTCCTGAGTTGTTAAAGGTTTCTTTCCTTCTTGTGTGGCCTTCACTTCTGGTTTTACAGGAGCGGGTGCTTTTTTTTCTACAGCTTTAAAACTTGATTTGATTTTAGCAGCAACATCTGCTTCTACAGAACTCGCATGGCTTTTAACATCTAACCCAAGCTCTTTGGCCTTGGTGACGACTTCCTTGCTTTCCTTACCAAGTTCTTTCGCAATTTCATATAAGCGTTGTTTTGACAATTTCTGTCCTCCTCTTCTATTCCATAAGAGACCTCATTTTCTTTGTAAATCCAGCATCTGCAACGGCTAAAACCTTCCGTGGCTTACCAATTGCAGCACTTAATTCCAGTGTTGAAAACACGGTGACTACTTCTACATTATAGGACAACCCTTTGTCATTTACTTTCTTCGTCAAATTGGTCGCTGCATCATTGGCTAAAAAAACCAGTGATGCTTGTTGATTTTTAATGGCTGCAATGACCAATTCTTCTCCAGAAATGATTTTCCCTGCTCGTTGAGCAAGTCCCAAAAGGTTTAGAATGCGTTCTTCTTTATTCAAGTCCTAACTCTCTTCTCTTCACTTTGTGATCAACATAAGCAATTAACTCATCATAGAAAGCTTCCTCGACTTCCATATTGAAGCTTCGGTCAAAAACCCTTTTCTTTTTGGCAAGTTGTGCTTCTTCATTATCTAATTTAATGTAAGCTCCCCGACCATTGGCTTTGCCAGTAGGGTCAATAAATACTTCCTGTTCTTTATTCCGAACAATTCGTAACAAGTCACGCTTATCAATGATCTCATTGGATACGACTGATTTCCGCAAAGGAATTTTTCGCGTTTTTGCCATAGAATCTCCTTACTCCTCTGTTGAAGTCTCCAATTCCTCAGCTACATCTACTGCTTCAGCCTCATCAGCTGCATCTTCCACGACGACTTCCACTTCAAGTCCAGGATCTACTTCTACGATTTCCTCAAGAGGCGTTTCCACTTCTGCAACTTCCGTGATTTCTTCGACTGGAACTTCCATGCTTTCGAATTCAGTTGCTGACTTGATATCAATCCGGTAACCGGTTAAGTGAGCGGCCAAACGAACGTTCTGTCCACGGCGACCAATGGCAAGAGATAATTTGTTATCTGGAACAACAACTAAGGCACGCTTGCTATCATTTTCATCAAAGATAACTTGATCGACTTCAGCAGGTGCGATGGCGTTGTAGATAAACTCAGCTGGATCTGGAACCCACTCGATGACATCAATATTCTCTTCTGTCGGAACCATACGACCTGTTTTTTGGTCGTAGCGAGCTGGGTGGAACTTGCTTGTAATCTTTTTGATGTTGGCTCCACCGCGTCCAACGATGGTACCAATGGCATCTACGTTTGGATTGTGGCTGCGAACCGCAACTTTGGTACGGTCACCGGCTTCACGAGCCACGCTCATAATCTCAACCGTTCCATCGTAAACTTCTGGAATTTCTTGTTCCATCAAACGTTTGATCATTTCCGGATGGCTACGGCTAACGAAGACGTTGACTCCTCTTGGATTGTCTTCAACTTTATAGACAAAGACTTCAATGCGGTCGTGAGAAGCGAAGACCTCTCCTGGAATCTGATCTTGTTTTGAAAGTTGAGCTTCAATTTGACCAAGGTTCACATAGATAAAGCGGTTATCAAAACGCTCTACTGTACCAGACATGATTTCGTTTTCACGTTCTTTATAGGTATTAAACAAAATGGTCCGGCGTTGTTTGCGCATTTTTTCCATGATGGTTTGCTTAGCCGATTGTGCTGCCACACGGCCAAATTCACCTGGAGCTTCTTCGAATTTGATCTTGTCTCCCAATTCATAGGCAGAACTGATGGCAAGCGCATCTCGCAAGCTGATTTCAAGACGACTATCAAAGACTTCATCAACCACTTCACGAACCGTGTAAACGTGGAAGTCTCCTTTTTTCTCATCATATTCAATCAAAGCGCTATCTGCTTGTCCATAACGACGACGATAAGCGGAACGAAGCGACTCCGTCACTGCTTCAATGATATCTTCTTTTTTAATTCCAGTATCTTCTTCTAAGACGCGGAAAGCTTCGCGCATTTCTTTACTCATGTTTTTCCAGCCTCCTTCTGATTCAGAGGCAATCCTTTCTAATTTTAAAGCTTCACTGCCATACGGGCTTTTGAGACCAGTTTGTAGGGAATTTCCACTTGTTTTTTACGTGTTTTATCCATATATTCCATGTGAAGGATCTCCCCATCAAAACTAAGTAAGTCTCCTTCAAACATTTTCTTTTTATCGATGGATTGGTACAAGCTCACGTTAATGTAGCTTCCAACCGCAGCCTCAATGGCTTCTGCTGTTTTCAAGGGACGTTCCAAACCAGGACTTGATACTTCCAAATAGTAATTATCTGGGAAAGGATCCGGTTGAATGGTATCCAAAAGTGGACTGATAATCTCTGTTAGATCAGCTGTGTCATTGACACTGATCCCACCTTCTTTATCGACCAGCACACTCAATACATAATCGCCACCCATTTTGGCATATTCAATATCCACCAATTCGTAGGGTTCTGGAATAGCTGGGGCGATGACTGCTTCTACTAATTCTACAATGTTCGCGATAAGGCTTCACTCCTTTCAATGGATGAGAAAGACAAACAACTTGTTTTCCTTTCCGTTTCCATACACAAGAGAGGCGAAGATAAAACTCCGCCTCCTTTTTCTATTTCTTATATACAGTATAGCACAGTCAGACAAGTCTGACAAGTAAAAACATCCATGGAATGCAACTAGTCCTGGAATTTGGCTTCCACTCGATAAATGACTTGACCCTTGTTTGAAAACTTTTCTTCGTACTCGGTCTTAACATTGCCTTCCATATCACTGGCATGCAAATCTAACCAGACACCAAGAAGCGTCATGCCATATTGCGAGAAGCTAACCAGGCTATATTCAAATAAGCCTCGGTTATCCGTTTTAAAATGAATTTCCCCACCCTTTGGTAAAATCTGACGATAGGTATCCAGGAAGCTTTTGTAGGTCAAGCGGCGTTTCTCATGGCGCTTTTTAGGCCAGGGATCCGAGAAGTTGAGATAGAGTAAATCGATTTCACCATCTTCAAAATAACTGGTTAAGGAATCTCCATCTACCCAAAGTAATTTGACATTTGGAACATCTGCTTCCAAGACTTTATCTAAGGCATAACTTAAAACCGTCTTTTGAATGTCGATTCCGATGTAGTTGATTTCAGGATGGAGTTTAGCCATGCCTGTAATAAAACCACCTTTACCGCTTCCGACTTCAATATGAATCGGATTGTCATTTCCAAAAATTTCTTTCCAACGGCCCTTGGCTGTTTCCGGATCTAAGACCACATATTGAGGATTGGCCTCAAGTAGCTCGCTAGCTCCTTTACGATTTCTTACTCTCATTTTTTCTCTTTTCGTAGCGATTTCGGAAACTACGCAGGGCGTAAATTTCACGATTCACGTTTTCTAAGTCATTGTTTTCAAAGTATTTGGCAATTTGGAAGAGATAAGAATACTGTCCATACCAAAATACTTTCTCTAAAACCTTGTCATTAAATTTATAACCGTAGTTGATCAACCATTCTTGCCAGTTGACTTCTGGAATATAGTGGCTAAGGATATGAGCCACATCATACATACGGTCGGTTAAGCGGACAGAATCCCAGTCTACCAAGTAGATCAAGCTAGAATCCGTTTCAATCCAATTGCTATGTCTAGCATCACCGTGTACGATCGTCGCGTAATCTTCTCTGAATGATGGTGCTGTATCCTGCAGCTCTTTGACAACCGATTGCAAGTATTGGTTCTTACGCAGTTGCAATGGAACCGATTCGCTCCATGCCTGTAATAGATCAATTGGGGTTTCCAATTGGTAACCCAATTTACTCAACTGATTAACCAAGGGTCTCGAGCGGTGCAGACGGGTTAAGATTTGAATAATCTGTTTCTTGGTCATATCTGCAGGGGTTAAAATGCGACCAGACAGCCACTCTTGTGCCGTCACGACGTCCCCATCAGATGTCCGCTTGCTCCAAACTAATTGTGGAGCAATTTGTTCTCTTGATAGGCCTGCTAAAATCGGCGGAGTATTCTTTTTAACAAAGACCCGACTACCATCTGGATAGGTTCCCATAAAAGCATGACCCGACTTCCCAGCAATGGGAGTCAGAATTAAATCTTTTTCTAGAGAGTCCATTCGACTCCTCCTTATATTTCTATGTATTCTTCCTTCTTTTCATGCGCCACTACTATTTGCGCGTCCTTATCATTCTACTAGTTTTAGGCCTATTCGTCAACCAAACCATTCAGTTTAAAAGGCATATAAACAAAGAGGTAGAAGAGACTTCCAATTATCAAGGAGGCCCAAACCGTTAGAGATTGGAAGGTGAGTGCAAGGCTCAAAGCTTCCACCAAGAAGACTAGGCCATAAATCCCTCTAAGGACTCGTGTTAGACCAGTCTTTTTTTCCTTTTTATCCAGAGGAAAGAGGGCTGTCATCACTTGGTAATCGAAAGCCGAATAGAGGCCAAACAATTGAAAGAGCAATAAATAATTAACAAACAAGATCCCGCCACTAACCAGTAAATCGCCTTGGATTCCGATAATCAAGAGCATTGCTAGGATCAAGAGGCGAAGCGTCAAGGAGAACAAATCGCCATTGCGCAGATAAGACCTGGCATAGAGGTGAGTCCAGGTATAGGCTGTCTTTTTCGGAAGCAAGCTCAAAAGTGGATCCAGATAAGCCCGTCGTTTGACATGGTTGCTGACGCCTTTTACATTGGTAAATAGGGAGAAGAATCGAAGAATGGCTTGTTTTCTTTTTTCTTCATACTGTATTGCTGTCTCCCACTTCAGCCGCTCCATTCCTAGTACACGACGGCTACGAGAGTAGAAAATCGCCCCTTTTGCCAAGACCAGGCCGATTTCTAAAAGTAGAAAGAGGGGCCAACTCAAGCCGATTTTAAGCCAGATGGGGAGTACCAACAAGAGAAGGAGGGACTGGATGGAGGCCCAGAGGATGAGGGATCGACGCACTTGCCCCTTCAAAACAGATAGCAACTCTTCTTCTGACACCAACAAAAAATAGGAATCTGGTTTTTCCAGGTAGAGGGCCAGACGTCCCATGGGAAGCAAGAAGGCCGAGACTAGGGCGATGATCAGGTAGCCCAGAAGGTCCCCTTGACCGACACTTTTCAGGAATTCTTGGTACTGGATGGCCAGAAAGCCCATAAAGACCAGGAGGAAGAGGACGAAATGGTCGTTGAGGACATAGCGCAGGTACTTGAGACACTGGGTCCGGAAGGCGCTTTTTCGGTTTGAAATGATCCTCTCCATCTTAGACCTCTTCTGTTAGGGACAGGTAAATGTCGTTGAGACTGGCGTCCGCTAGACCGAATTGGGCCCGGAGTTCCTCTAGATTTCCTTTGGCCTTGACTTGACCTTGGTGGAGAATGACAAAGGAGTCACACATTTTTTCGGCGGAATCCAGAACGTGGGTACTCATCAGAATGGATTTTCCTTGTGCTTTCTCGGATTCGAGCAAGTCGATCAGATCCGCGATGGCCACCGGATCCAGCCCCAGGAAGGGCTCGTCGACAATATAGAGTCGCGGATCGACCAGGTAGGCGCAAAGGATCATGACCTTCTGTTTCATTCCTTTGGAAAAGCGAACCGGAAACCAATCCAACTTCTGGTCCAAACGAAATTTCTCAAGGAGGAACTGGATGCGAAGAAGACTTTCTTCCACATCCAAGCCATAGGCCATAGCCACCGTCTCCAAGTGTTCTTTCAAGGTCAATTCCTCATACAGGCTGGGTGTCTCGGGAATGTAGCCAATTTTCGACCGATAGTCTCTTGGACTTTGCCCCAAAGAAAGGCCATCAATTAAAATCTCCCCGCTGTAAGGCGTGAGAAGACCGATAATTTCGTTGATGGTGGTCGATTTCCCAGCACCATTGAGCCCGATCAAGCCGACCAGCTGGCCGTCAGGCACTTCAAAACTCACTTTTTTTAGGACAGGTAGGTTGACGTAGCCCCCTGTCAGCTCCTTAATTTCTAACATTTTGTCTCCAATTTTGATATAATATTCGGTAGAGTTATGTCCATTATAACAAATAAATCTAAAAAGAGGTATCGTATGAAAGACTGTATTTTCTGCCAAATTATCGCGGGGGATATCCCTGCTGCTAAAGTCTATGAGGATGACCAGGTCCTGGCATTTTTGGATATCACCCAAGTGACGCCGGGTCATACCTTGGTGGTGCCAAAGGTCCATGCACGAAACCTCATCGAAATGAGTCCCGAAGCCAGCTCGAGCTTGTTTGCTTCCGTTCCTCGCGTCGCTCGGAAAATCATGAATGCGACCGATGCAATCGGTATGAACATTGTTAACAATAACGAGGAAATTGCCGGACAAACCGTATTTCATACCCATGTGCATTTGTTGCCCCGATTTGGTGAAGACGATGAATTTGGGATGCAGTTTACTGCCCACGAACCTGATTTCCCAGCCATGAACGAACTTGCTGCTCGTATTGCAGCGACTGACGAATAAGGGGGCTTTATGAAATTAACAAATCTCTTCCTTTTTGCTGGCGCAGCTTACGCTGCTTACAAGGTCATTGAAAACAAGGACCAAATTATGGCAGGTGCCGAAGAAACGGTTTCCGTTACCAACACCATCACGGATCAAGTCAAACGCCTGCAGGAAAATGCAGCCCGCGTCCAGACTGAACTCTTACACCTACAAGACGTCGTCAGCGATCTTAGCTACGAAGCCACTGTCTTTTCCAAAGTCGCCCAAGCCAAAGTCCAAACCATCCAAGACATCTGGAACAAACCTGAAGAACAATAAAAAAAACCAGCGCGGCTGGTTTTTTTATTTTGTTTTTTCTACCTTAAGGATTTTAACTTGGTAGCTTCCAACTGGTGTTTCAACTGTTGCTGTGTCTCCAGTTTTCTTTCCGATCAAGGCTTGTCCGATTGGGCTTTCGTTGGATACTTTGTTAGCGAAGGCATCCGCTGCAGCCGCTCCCACAATCATATAGACTTCTTCTTCAGTTTCACCTTCTTCTTGAACGGTGACCGTTTTACCAATCGCTACTTCGTCTTTAGCTACAGCATCGCTATCAACGATTTCAGCGTAACGAATTTTTGTTTCCAAATCAGAAATTTGTCCTTCCACGAAGGCTTGTTCGTCCTTAGCTGCTTCGTACTCAGAGTTTTCTGAAAGATCTCCATAAGAACGCGCAATTTTAATACGTTCTACGACTTCTGGACGACGAACCAATTTTAATTGTTCTAATTCTTTTTCTAATTTTTCTTTCTCTTCAAGAGTCATTGAATATGTTTTTTCTGCCATGTCTTACTTCCTATTCTATATATGTTTATATGTAATTTTTTATAAAAACCAAGGGGGAGTGGGGTCTGACCCCGAACTCCCTCCGGTCAGCTATTGAGATTGCTTCACTTAACTTGATGCTGCAGTCGAACTCGATGTCGCACTGGTCGATGACGACTCTAATTTGCTGTTGACATGTTCTTGCACGTTCTTCTCGTGCTCTTCATAAGTCTTGGCAAAGTAAACTGTTCCATCGGTTACGTTGGCAACAAAGTACAGATAATCGGTTTTATTTGGATTGATAACCGCATCGATGGCCTTGATTCCGGCATTGTCTACCGGTCCAGGCATAAGACCTGGATTCTTGTAGATATTATACTTGGAATCAATATTGGTATCAATGGCTGCATCTTCCGCCAAGGTTGTCTTTTGTCCCAATTTATCCATGGCATACAAAATAGCAATGTTACTTTGTAGTGGCATGTTTTGATTGAGACGGTTATAGAAGGTACTTGCAATATCCTTGCGGTCCTGATCCGTCGAACCTTCCTTCTCAACCAGAGAAGCCAAGGTCAAGACATCATTGACCGTTTGATTTTTAGCCTTGATGGTCTCATAATAGGGTTGCAATTTGGCATCCATAGCCGCAACCATCTGCTCAATCAAGGATTCCACATCGGTCTTCTCACCATAATTGTAAGTCGCTGGGAAAAGGTATCCTTCTAAGCGATACTTGACCCCATCCTCCTTTTTAGGCAGATTTCCCAAAAGATTCGGATATTTAGCTACCAACTTATCGATAAAGGCATCATCCGCCACCTTCTTCAAGAAATCCTCCTTGGTAAACGGTGTCTTCTCTTGCTTCTTCGAAGCCGCATTAACAGTTACCGCGTCTGAAATCTGATTGATAGTGTATCCTTCAGGAATGGTGATGCTACCCACAACCGGCTCTTGCGGCGTATCTGTACCACCCTCTTGCAACTTGGCTGCAATCTCGTCCAAGTCCATAGACTTGCGGAAATTATAGTAACCAGACTGGAAATTCCCCAAATTCTTGAGCTTTGCATAGTAGTTAAAGACCGTTCCATTACGGATGATTCCATTTTTCTCCAAAATAGAACCAATTTGCTTGTTGCCAGAACCTTCCGGAATTTCAACTGTAACAAATTCTTTGGCACTAGCGTCTACTGGCTGAAGGGCCGAATGAATATAGAAGCCACCACCGATGATGACCGCCAATACCGACACAACCAAGAGACTAGAAACCCAGATCGCAATCCGTGTAGCCATCGAAGCTTTTTTAGTCTTCTTGTTGGCCCGTTTCTTCTCTTTTCGTGCACGTTTGCGACGCTTTTTAGCACCGTAGCTTTCCTCTTTTTTCTTGTCTGGCGTCTTTGCCTCTGAAGAAGCCGCGTTTTCCGGTACCACCACACTACTTCCTTGAGCCTCAAAGAGCGTCTCACCCTTTTTAGAAGCCGCAGCCTGGGCTAAAGAAATCGCACCCGCACTTCTGGAGACGTCCATGCGAAGCTCATCCGGTGTTTTCTCTGCAGGTGACGTCTGGTCCGCCTGCGGAGCGCTGGTCGGTGCTGGCTCAGGAGTCGCAGAAACAGGTGCTTCCTCTGGCGCTTGAGTCGTTTGAGGCTTTTCCGCCTCCTCTAGTTGTCGCTGGAACTCTTCTGAAGCCCGTTTACGACCTTCATCATATCCCTTCAGAATCGACTCTTTAAAGCTTAATTCTTTCTCATTATCTTTTGAATGATCAGTCAACTGAATGACCTCCTCAATTAAAAAGTAAGCTAGTAGTAGCTACCAGCTCCTCTGAACAATCGATCAGAATTGCGAAAAGGCTCGCAATCCATAACATTATATACTACTTGGGACTTAAAAGCAATTTAGAAAACACTTTTTCTGGCAAAAAGCCCTAAAAGTCAGGATTGTCCCAAACCATATCATACCAGACTTCTCCAGCATAAGTGGACTTAGAGCGTCCCTCCAGCACAAAACCGTTCTTCTCATAGTAGGCAATCAAATAATCGTGACAAGTCAGATTGATTCCCTGACGATGGTCTCTTTGTGCCACCTCTTTCATCGCCTCCATCAAGGCGCGTCCCAGTCCCAAACTTTGAGCTTGTGGTGCAATAGATAGACTGGTGATCGAAATGTAGCCTCCGTCCTGACCGCTTTCATCACGAACCTTCTCAAAAGACTCATCCTGCAAATGCCGCGTTGCTACCACGGGCCCTTCCAAGTAGCCTAAGACCTCGTCGCCCTCGACAGCCACTAAAAAGGAGGTTTTGACTTTTTCAATGTGGTCGCGCAAGACCGTCTTGGGCATGGCTTCTGCCTCTGAAAAGTTCGCCACCTCAATGGCGTAAACCTGGTCCAAATCTTCTATCTTAGCTTGCCGAATGTCCATCTTCTACCTCCCATTTCATTTCACACCAAGGAATACCGCCGTGATTGGAGTCAGCCATTCCCGCAAAGACAAAGCCGTTCATGCGGTAGTAATCGACCAATTCGTCGTGGCAGGTTAAAAGAATGCCCGACCGTGCTTGGTCCTGAACCACTTGCTTGAGTACCGCGAGAAGCAGACTGCCAAAGCCTTGACCTTGAGTGCTTCTGTCGACCGACAGGCTCATAACAGCAGCGAATCCGCCTTGGGCCGGATTCGACGCCACCTCCTCAAAGACACGGTCATTCCACCGATCATACGCTATCACGCAGGCCGATAGGTAAGCCCGGACTTGTCCTTCCGCTTCCAGGACAAAGAAGGTGTCGGATTGGTGCTCGATTCTAAGGCGCAAGGTCTCGGGCGAGGCGGCTTCCTCAGGTGAAAAATTTTCTTCCTCAATACGCACAAGGTCCTCCCAATCACTTGGAAGGACGTTGCGTATGCGAATCGTTTCATTCACGTCAATAATCATGTTTTTTCGTTTTCCTTTGGATGACGATGTCTTGATTTCTTATGAAATCCTTTTATTGAACGTTGCTAGTCAAGTTAGCCAAGAGTTGTTCGAAGGAGTACTCATAAGTTTGGATATCTCCAGCTCCCATAAAGACAAAGACGGCGTCTTCGTGGTCCAAAAGTGGAGACACGTTTTCAGCTGTGATAACCTGTGCTTTTTGATTCATCTTTTCAGCCAAGTCTTCAACCTTGACATCGCCATTGTCCACCTCGCGGGCCGATCCATAGATCTGTGCCAAGTAGACAGAGTCTGCTTGATCCAAAGCTTCCGCAAATTCATCAAGAAGGGCAATGGTCCGCGTAAAGGTATGCGGTTGGAAAATCGCTACGATTTCTTTACTTGGATATTTTTGACGCGCCGCATCCAAGGTTGCAATAATTTCTGTTGGATGGTGAGCAAAGTCATCAATAATGGTGGTGCCATTGACGATTTTTTCGGTGAAACGACGTTTCACACCTCCGAAGGTCATGAGATGCTGACGAACAGAATCTAAGTCAAATCCCGCAGTGTAAAGGAGTCCAATCACTGCTGTTGCATTCATAACATTGTGACGACCGAAGGTTGGGATGGTAAAGGTACCCAATTCTTGTCCACGGAAGGTAACGGTAAAAGTTGAACCTGTTGTAGAACGTAAGAGGTTGCTAGCTACAAAATCACTCTTGTCGTCAAAACCATAGTAATAGATAGGCGCATCGGAAGTAATTTCACGAAGATAAGCATCCTCTCCATAGATAAAGAGGGCTTTTTGTACTTGCTTAGCATAGTCATTAAAGGCATTAAAAACATCCTCTAAGCTGGTGAAATAATCTGGGTGGTCAAAGTCAATATTGGTAATGACCGAATACTCTGGGTGGTAAGGCATAAAGTGGCGCTCATACTCATCCGATTCAAAGACAAAGTACTCTGCCCCTTTGGATCCACGACCAGTACCATCCCCAATTAGGTAAGAAGTATCGGTAATGTTGGACATCACATGAGCCAAAAGACCTGTTGTTGAGGTCTTTCCGTGCGCTCCAGCTACACCGAAGCTGATAAAGTCACGCATGAATTCTCCCAGGAATTCATGGTAGCGTTTATAAGCCAGTCCTTCTTCTTCCGCATATGCAACCTCCACGTTGTTATCGGGACGGAAAGCATTTCCGGCGATAATTTCCACATCTCCTTGAAGGTTATCCACACTAAACGGTAAGATGCGGATACCGGCTTGTTCCAAGCCTCGTTGGGTAAAGTAATACTTCTCCACGTCTGAACCTTGAACTTGATAGCCCATTTGATGCAACATCAGTGCCAAGGCACTCATGCCTGATCCCTTAATTCCAATAAAATGATAGGTTTTTGTCATCGTTCTCCCCTTAACCTTGTTCCAGACTGGTCATATTTAATTCTTGAGCCCGTTTCACAGCTTGTGGCTCTTCTTTTTTTGGATTGTAAATTTGGCTTCGTTTCAAGAAATCATAGGAATTCTTTTTGGGTGTAGGAGACACTTCCTCAAGAGCTTGAGGAGGATCCAATTCTGCCAAGATATAGTGGTCCTGCTTGAGATTTTGACCCAAACGAATCAACTCACCGGCTTCCTCTTTTTGGAAATAGGCAGTCGGTTCATTTTCTTGACGCGTCACGCGACGTGAGCTTGTTGCAACTTGAGCCTTACGAATTTTCGGCGTCGATTCGCTGCGAAGATAGGCCGCTGAACGCTTCTTCTTTAAATCTGCACGTGCTTGTTCTCTGGCCAACTCCGCATAGGTTTTTCCAATCTGTGGTGCTTCCTGCTCCGCATCCACTGCGTGCGAAACCGTATGGGCTGCAGGATTTCCCGCTACAATCGGATCCCATTCAACATAGGTCCGGTCAACATAGTCTCCTTGAATATTTGAAATTAAATCAGATTCATCGTATAAATTCATTTGTGGCATGGCGGTGATCATGAGTTCATCGTCGCCTACCAGTGGGAATTGTTCCATTTTCCTCGTCCTTCCATCACTAGTAGCCATACAGAGAGTATCTAGTGAGTTGTATATTCTGAACAGCCATAGGAACAGCTATTCTAACACTTAATTATACCTTGAAGACTAAGCGAAAGCAAGGTTAATCTTCTGCCTCAGATTGACTTTATTTTTTATGACTCATTTTTGTCCCTGAATTCCACTCGAATCTTAGTCAGCCAAACCCAAAATTTCACGAATCTCATCTACCGAAAGACTACTTGACGTTTCGCCTCCATCGAGGACTGTCGAAATGAGATGCTTTTTGCTTTCTTGCAGCTCCAAAATTTTCTCCTCGATGGTGCCGCGCGTGATCAAGCGATAGACCTCCACATTTTCTTTTTGCCCCATCCGATGAGCCCGGCTAATGGCTTGGGCTTCAACCGCTGGATTGCACCAGAGGTCCACCAGGATAACCGTATCAGCCCCTGTCAGGTTGAGACCGACACCCCCTGCTTTTAGGGAAATCAAGAAGGCATGACCCTTCCCTTCATTAAAGGCATCCGTCATGGCCTGACGATCCTTGGCAGGGGTAGAACCGGTAATCTTAAAGGATTCCATCTCCATTTGCGTCAATTCATCTTCAATGATATCCAACATGCCTCTAAATTGAGAGAAAATCAGAACTCGATGATTGCCGTCTTGAATTTGTTGCAGAAGCGTCCGAAGGCTTTCCAACTTCCCAGAGTCTGCCTCATAGTCCTCCATAAATAGTTTAGGAGTATCACAGATTTGTCGCAGGCGCATAATGCCTGACAAGATTTCAATCTGACGACGGTTGACTTCTTCATCCGAGGCATCTCGGATTTGCTCCTGCATTTGTTGCAACTGAGCCAAGTAGACGGTCTTTTGTTCATCGCTCAACTCATTGTAGTAAACCACTTCTGTCAAATCAGGCAATTCCAAGAGCACGTCTTCCTTACGTCTGCGCAGGATGAAGGGCTGGATAGAACGCGCCACCACTTCTGGTGGTAACTTGAGGAAGTCATTTTGAGCTGGCAAGAGACCTGGCAGCACAATATGAAAAATCGACCAAATTTCTCTCAGATGATTCTCAATCGGAGTTCCTGAAAGAGCAAAGATATGTTGAGCTGGAACCGACTGCACCGCTTGCGCAATCTTGGTCTGCCCATTTTTCATGACCTGGGCCTCGTCCATCATCATATACTGCAAATCCAAGTCCGCATAGAGGTCCTTGTCCTGACGGAAGGAAGCATAAGAGGTAATCATGACCTGATGCTTTTCTGCAATGACTTGATCTCGATAAGGCTTGAGACCATAGATCACCGCCACATCCATCTGAGGCGCGAACTTTTCAAACTCCTTCTGCCAGTTATAAATCAAACTAGACGGAGCCAGAATCAGAGCTTGCCCCTCTTCTTTGAGTGCTCCTGTCAAAAAGGCGATGGTCTGCAGAGTCTTACCGAGACCCATGTCGTCAGCAAGAATCCCACCTAGATGATAATAACTGAGCATGTTCAACCACCGCACACCCAATTCCTGGTAGTCGCGCAAATCCGCCTGAACATCCAAATCCCCCAAAGCAAATTGCTCCGGATGACGCAAATCCGTTACCATCTGTTTGAAATCATGACCCAGGAGAATATCCTTACGCTCTTCCACCAACTGCGCCAAGCGGAGAGCAGCCAAGCGATTGGCCAAGAAATGCCCATCCTCTTGACGCTCCACCCCCATCTCGTTCATGAGATCGCGGAAATGCAGGGTCTCCTCGTCGAAAACATACAGCTGACCATTCTCAGTCACCACATAATGTTCCCGCTGCCACAAGGCCTCCAGCACTTCTTCCACCTCGCTATTGGGAATCCCAGAAAAGTCGAAGGAAATATCCAAAAGACTTCCCTGCAAATCCATGCGAATTTCCGGCTGTTCCACTCGGAAAAGGGCCTGCAAATCCGCCGACAGAGAAACCTGACCCAAGCGACGGAAATGCGGCAAGACCTCTTGGAAAAAGCCATAAACTTCCGCAGGCTTCAAGGCCGGTCGAGACGATTCAAAGTCCGCTGTAAAACCTGCCTTCTTTAAGGTCCTAAAAATTTCTTCCTCTTTTTCGAAGTTACTGGCAAAGGGCAAGGAAGCTAAGGCTTCCTTGCTATCAACCTGCGCGCTGCCAAAATCGAAGACCATTTTTAAGCTCACACGATCCTCTTCACCTAGACTAAAGTCAAATCGCGCTCCAAAATCATGAATCTCTAAACTCTTAGGAGCCCGTACAGAACCGAGTCGCCCTAGCTCCACCAAACTTGCTGCCAATCGTCCGCTTTGACTCCGGTCAAATTGTAAGGACTTTTTGCCGGATGCATCCAAGGGAATGGTACGTAAGGATTGGAGCAGGTCCACCTGGTGAAGGCTTAGGTGATAGAAGGTCCCTTTATAAAAGAGGAATCGCTCCTCATACAGACGTTTAAAGGGACGCTCAACCAGCTGGAGTCGGTAACTATCGCCTTTTTCTTCCACCTTGGTTTGAATCAAGGGACTGTCTCCATACAGGTCCTGAAAGAGTACCTGAGGATAGCTCACGAAACCGTACTGCAATTCAAACTGCTCCAATTTCTGAAGATAGTTGACCCCGTCCTCAAACATAGATGCAGGGAAATGGAGATAACGACCCTGCTTGGTCAAAAAGAAGGGTTCTTCTACCAAGTCTGCATTTTTCAAGAGCCCCAAGAGGTAGTGAATCAGATCCTGGCTGGCTGCATCAAATTGCTCCACGTATAACGCTTCGTAGTAGCTTTTTCCGATTTGGTAGTAGCCGTTTTTTGCGATAGTATGAAGAAAAGCGAGAATATCGCGAACCACGTAGGTCCGATCGCTAGGATGACGACGAATACGAAGGGTCCAGATGAATTGCCCTCTGTATTCTTCCTCGGTTCCCACAACTTGAAGCGCATATCGTCGTTCTTCTTGGGGCTTCTCCCCTAAGACCTCCTTAAGGAAAAGCGACCCCAAGCTATCTTGCCGCTCTTTTTCTTGCTGGTCTTCTTCTTGGTTTTCAAGTTTGGCTAAGAGTTCTTTTCCACTTTCGTCATTCTTGAGGTAATACTCAAAAGCAGCCAGGTGTTGGCAATAATCCTTCTTCTGAAATAGTTGACAGGAACAAATAACGGCATCGTCGTCCAAACTATAGCGGAGATTTTCCTCTCCGATTTTTGCGTAAACAAATTGGTTCTTTGCATCTTCAATGGTCACATCACCATTTTCGTAGAGGGCGATTCCTTCATTACGGATACGCCCAGGCATTAATTTGGCCATAGCTTCCCCTTCTCTTAATCATTTTATTATACCATGTTCTTCTAAAGAAAAAGATTTCATCTTTGTAAAGCTTTGCTTGGTAGACAAGAAAAAAGCTGACACGAGGTCAACTTTTTTGCTTATTTTACATGTTTAGCAAGGTCTGCTTGGGCCTTAGCGTTGGACGCTTCTTTTTCTTTCAGATATTTCTGATAAGCTTTGTCATACTCTTCTTTGGTAACCACCTTGTCTTGCAACTTCAAGAGTTTGTAGTTGGATGACGTTCCCTTGCTTCCAACTGGCGAATCTGCACGAGTAAATGGTACGGCTTTAGAGAGACTTGGAGTTCCCCCTTGTGAAATGTATGGGACTGTCAAGCCTGAGTCTGTTAACCATGCTTGAGCTGCTGCATATTTTTCATAGCGAACTTGAAGGTCACTTGTTTCTTTATTGGCTTCTTCCAACAAGACCTTGTAGTCTGTTAGGCCAACAGATTTTGCTACATCAGTCGCACTACCTGGATCCACACCGAGGTTGACAATCGCTCCACCCTTATCCGGATCCAAGGCATCTAGGTAAGAAGCGGGATCAAGATAGTCTGCTTCCCATCCTGTGTAAGAGAAATCATAGTCTTTTTGATTGCCGCTTTGAGCAAAGTAGGTCGCGTTGTTAAAGTCTGCATCGGATACTTCCAAAATGTCGATAACCACATTGTCTTTACCAAGTGATTCCTCGATGGATTGTTTCAGGGAGCGTGTCCGAGCCACTGTTAATTTGTCAGTTTGGCTGACAGGAACGTCCAAATGGATAGGGAAGGTCACACCCTCTGCTTGAAGGCTAGCTTTGGCTTTGGCAAAGGCTGCACTTGCTTTTTCTTTATTGTAGAAGGCATCTTGAGCATCTGCAGATGAGAAACCTTTCCATTGCTCGCCAAGCTCTGCGACTTTTTCGTCCGCTACTTGACCAAAAGATTTGTCTCCTACTTGCACAAAGGTCGGTGGAACCAAACTGTTACGGATAATTTTGTTGGCACCTTCTTCTCCATTACTTTGCGCACCATAAGCTGTGCGGTTAAAGGCAAAATTAATAGCTTGACGGAAGTCTTTATTTAAAACAGCTTTTTTAGTCGAAGATTTTTGTTCATCGCTTGTTTTGGCTGTGTGGTTATAACTTTGACGGTTAACATTGAAGGCATAGAAATAAGTGGTCGCATCTTGAGTTCCGTAGATGATGTTGTCCTTATATTCCTTTTCTACAGATGGATAGCTGGAGCTGGTTGGATACAAGCCAGCGACTGTGTATACACCGTCCTTGAAGTTACGAACAAGACTTTCCATGTCTTGACCATCATAGAAAGCCAATTTGACACGGTCGATTTCGACAGCATCTTTATCCCAGTAGCCTTTATTCTTAACAAATTCAATTTCAGATTTGGAAGTCACATTCTTCAAGAGGAATGGACCGTTGTAAAGGAGAGTCTGAGGATCAGTTGTCCCAAACTTATCTCCCTGTGCTTTCAAGAATTCTGCATTAATTGGGAAGAGAACCCCTACTGTCGTTTTTGAATTCCAAAATGGTTCTGGCTGATTGAGGGTATATTGAACGGTGTGATCATCTAAAGCTTTGACACCGACTTTAGAGAAATCTTTTTCTTTCCCGCTAGCGTAGTCAGCAAGCCCCTTGATAGAACCTTCAACTAGGTAAACCGCTTCACCCTTGCTATCCACAGCATGCTTGAGCCCTGTCACAAAGTCTTGAGCGGTTACATCTGCATACTCTTCACCGTCAGCAGTAAACCACTTGGCATCCTTCCGTAACTTATAGGTATAGGTCAAGCCATCTGCTGACACTGTCCAATCTTCGGCGATAGAAGGAACCAAGTTTCCATAGGCATCATTTTCCAAGAGTCCATCCACTAAGTTGGAGGTCACACTAGAAGTTGTCGAGCGGTTAGCAACTGTATAATCTAGCGAATCTGGGTCCGCAGCATAGGCATAGGAGTAAACCTTCTCTTGACTGGATGAATCGGACTGACCACAGGCAACCAAGGATAGGCTAGCTACGGTTGCAAGGGAAAGTAGTCCCAACCATTTTCTTTTCTTCATCATTCTCTCCTTCTTCATTTAAAACTACAGGACGAATTATAACATAGGATAAAAGGGGATACAATGAAAGAAGCCTTGACTAGCCATACATTTTTCTTATAACTGGTTATAAAGATTCGGAAAATCCCATTTCAAAAAGAAAATCACCTCACTCAACCGCGTCAAAGGCAGATGAGCTAAGGTGATCGACTTACATTTTTAACTAGACTTACCTAGATTAATGCTGTAATAGCTGTTGCCAAACCAAAGATAATCCCAGGTGCATTAGCCGCTGCTAAAGGAATATCTTTATCCTTTTTCAAAAGGGCATAGGCTACCCAAAGCGTACAGTTAACTGCAGCTACAAATGGTTGAACAGGATTCCCCTTATGTCCATTCAAGTTATCCATGATTTGAGTCACATAGGTGACGTACATCATGACTGACATAAAAGTCGCTACCCATCCTAAACGCGTTAAGTTCTTTTCTGACATGGTTTCTTCCTTTCTTCATGAAAGCTAAAATCTTAGAAAGACCTTCCAAAAGACTGCGAGCTCTCATGTATTGTTGAATAGTATATCACTTGTTGACCATCAATGCAAACGTTTGCTCTGGAATTTTTCTGAAAACGCAGACATGTTTTCAGAAAACAGCCATAAACAAACAGGAATTCTATAAGAGGATGATCACAACGGGAAACTCGAAGCTACAAACAGTAAAATCAAGCGGATAAAACGCAATGCATGTGGCTTTAGAAATGTTGATAGTTTGAAACAAAGAACTCTCCTTCACTTAAATCAAGAGAAGGTCGCTGGTAGGGGACCCTTGTCACGGTTAGAAATAGCCGATTGATTTCCTTAAAAAGAGAAGTCTAAACAGTACTGAAAAAGACAAGACCATCGAACCTCTAGGTTCAATGGTCTTGTCTAGCACGACTTCTCTTTTTAAGGGAAAAGTTTTTCACTACTACAGTTGACAATGAGTCATTCCTACCATCTATTTTCTCTTACGCGCAATCAAATGGATCGGAGTTCCCTCAAAGACAAAGGCTTTGCGGATTTGATTCTCCAAGAAACGCATGTATGAGAAATGCATGAGCTCTTCCTCGTTGACGAAGACCACAAAAGTTGGCGGTTTGGTCGCCACTTGAGTCGCATAGAAAATCTTGAGACGTTTTCCTTTATCGGTCGGTGTCGGATTGATGGCAATGGCATCCATAATCACATCATTCAAGACCGCTGAACCGACACGCATATTTTGGTTCTCTGAAATCTGCTTGATCATAGCCGGCAACTTATGCAGACGTTGTTTGGTCAAGGCAGACACAAAGATAATCGGTGCATAAGACAAGTATTGGAATTGATCCCGAATATCATCTTCCCACTGCTTCATGGTGTGATTGTCTTTTTCAAGCGTATCCCACTTGTTGACCACAATGATCATCCCTTTACCCGCTTCGTGCGCAAAACCGGCAATCCGTTTATCGTACTCACGAATGCCTTCTTCGGCATTCAAGACCATGAGGACAATATCAGAGCGGTCAATAGCACGCATAGCACGCATGACCGAATATTTCTCGGTATTCTCATAGACCTTACCAGATTTACGCATCCCAGCCGTATCAATCATAGTAAACTCTTGACCATCCGCATCCACAAAATGCGTATCGATGGCATCGCGGGTCGTTCCCGCTACAGGGCTTGCAATGACACGGTCTTCACCCAAAATCGCATTGATCAAAGAAGACTTCCCAACATTGGGCCGTCCAATCAAGGAGAAGCGAATAATATCTGGATTTTCCACCGCCACTTCCGTTGGCAAGTTCTCAATAATGGCATCCAACAAGTCCCCGGTACCAATCCCGTGAACAGATGAAACCGGATAAGGTTCCCCCAATCCCAAGGCATAGAAATCATAAATGTCTGCCCGCATTTCAGGGTTATCCACCTTATTGACCGCTAAAATAACCGGTTTGTGGGTCTTATAAAGCATGCGAGAGACATACTCATCCGCATCCGTAATTCCTTCTTTTCCAGAAACGACAAAGACAATCACATCTGCTTCGTCCATTGCAATTTCAGCCTGGTGTTTAATCTGTTCCATGAAAGGCGCATCGACATCGTCGATTCCTCCGGTATCAATCAAAGAAAACTGGCGGTTGAGCCATTCTCCCGTTGCATAAATCCGGTCGCGCGTGACACCTTCGACGTCTTCCACAATCGAAATGCGTTCCCCAGCAATCCGGTTAAATAAGGTCGATTTCCCCACATTGGGACGACCCACAATCGCTACTGTAGGTAAAGCCATTTGTATTCCTCTATTCTTTCATTCTTTCCTCATGCTACGGCCATTCTAATATTGGCACGCTTTTATTTCTTATCCTTGACCATTCCGGCGGTTATACCCACCCAAACGAACTTCCTTGGCCAAAAATTGGATACGCTCCATGACCCGTTTAGCCTGCCAGGTTTCATCCCCACCACGGCTATTTGCCAGGTGGCGCTCCAAATCCTCAAATGAGAAATTGGACGTGAAGAAGGTCGGTAAATTCTCATGCATGCGGTGTTGCAAAATCACCTGCAAGACCTCATCGCGCACCCAAGAACTATTACTCTCCGCACCAATATCGTCCAAAATCAATAGGGGAGCCCGCTTGACCTCATCGACCAAGTCCCGTACCTTGGATTCCTTGATCGCATCCTTGGCATCCTGAACAAAGGTCGGATAATGCAAGAGCATGGTCTGCGCCTGCTTGCGCTCAGACAACTCATAAGCCAAGGCCGCCACCATAAAGGACTTTCCAACACCAAAGTCTCCGTACAAATACAGACCCTTTTGATTGGAAGGATAATCCACTACATAATCCACCAGGGCCATATAGGCTTCCCTGCGACTAGACTCATCAAAATCAATATCCTCAAAAGTCACATTTTTCAAGGCTGACGGCATATTGACCAAACTGATCCGATCCTTAATCGCCTCTAAACGCTGGGCCTCAATCAACTCCGGCGTCTCCTCATAAGACACATCCGCAAAGCCCTCATTCTTTATCAAAATCGGCTTGTATCCCTTGGCAATATAGGAATCATCCCCCAAGAGATAGCGGTTGCGCTCCGTAATATACTGATTAAACTTAGAAATACTACGTTGAATCTCCTGTTGCGACATAGCCTCCTTTGCAATAAAGGCCGCCACATCCGGATCCGCCAAAATCTGCGCCACCAACTCCTCATAATTAAAACGAGGGTGGCCCTTCTTTTCAATCGTTGAACCAATCGATTCCATCTATTTCTTTCCTCCCTGATTCAAGCGCGACAAGAGACGCTGTTTCTCTGCCTCCAAAGCAGCCTTCTCCTCATCCGAAGTGGTATTCTGATAGGTCGGATTAGACCACTTCGGTACATTGCTGCTGCTTTGTTTGGAGGGCGTCGATCCCGACTGTCCCCCCTTCCTACTAGTTACTCCGTCTCGTTTCTTCTGTTGACTTTCATTAATTCGCGACACAGCAGCCTCTGCCGAACGAATTTCCTGGTAACGAAAATCATTAGCGACTTTAAGAGCATAAGATTCATTCAAGTTGGCAGACTGGACCCGATTGTAGGTATAGAGGACAATGATATTAATGACCTCATCTAACAATCCCATCTTAGCCATTTTCGTTAGAGTTTCACGCTCTTGATGAATAATGGTTGCCCGTCGATTCTTCTTGAGACTGGCTAAAAACTCCAGTGGTTTTCGTTTCTTAGCCTCACTGATAATGGCCTGCTCGCGCTGGTTAAACTGAGTTTGTATCCTCTTATCAGGAGAATCATTCCCACCGGTGCTTGTAACTGAAGTAGCCGGTGTCTTTTCTGTTTTCTGGTAGAGCTTTTCCTGCATGCGCTTGGTTGAAATAACTCCATTGACCGCCGTTTCTTTAGCCAAGACGAAGGTTTCATACCAGGTCCATCCTTGGTCTTCTGAGATGGCGAGCAGGGTCAGAAGGTCTGTCGCTTCTTGATGGAAACGTAAGCCTTCTCGTTCCATTTGTGCCTTGAAAGCGTCCACGAGAAACTGGTCTTGGTTTGCGGAATAAGAGGACTCTCCTTTTTCTGTTAGCTGAAAGACATCCGAGAGGCGAACGGTTTGCGCAGGGCCACTCAAACTAGCCTGCTGCATCCCTTGGACCTTACTGGAACCAATTCGCTCCTCAAGTAAAACGCGATAGTAATCTTTCCTTAAAAAAGCTTCCTCCGACAGGGGAGCATGCAGCTGGATTTGGTAATGGCCACTCTCTAATTCAAAGGCATCTAGGAGGTCCATGGCTTGAAGGCGACGAAAGGCCGGTTCCAAATCTGCTACTCGGATATCTAAGTAATCCAGGGTATGGCTAAAGCGCAGGGTCAGCTGGGGCTGGTAAAAGGCTATAAAATACTGATAAAGGGCTGTTGCCTGAATGCCGATGACAGGGAGGTAACAGCGGGTGAGGACCAGGCTGTCGCTTTGTATCGGACCTTGTTGGATATATGTAAAACGATCTGCTGGTCTCATCCTTATCCTTTCTTACGGGTTCTTTCCGTGATTTGTTTGAGGAGGCTTTCTAGCTCACTCACGTCTTTGAAGCTACGGTAGACGCTGGCAAAGCGGACGTAGGTGATTTCGTCTAGGTCTACCAAGCGCTCCATAACGAGTTCGCCAATCCAGTCGCTGGAAATTTCATTTTCGCTCTGGCTGCGAACTTGTTGCTCGATTTCCTTGGTAATTTCTTGGATTTGAACCGATGAAATGGGGCGTTTACGAGCTGAACGAATAATCCCATTGAAGATTTTCTCTCGGGAAAAGGGCTCTCTGGTGCCATCTTTTTTGACGACAACTAGGGTACGCTCTTCCACTCGTTCATAAGTTGTAAAGCGATGACTACATGCTTCACATTGGCGACGGCGACGGATGGTTCTTCCATCTTCGGCCTGTCGGCTATCAATGACACTCGATTTTCCTGCACCACAACGTGGACAACGCATGGCGGACACCTCCTCTTAACTTCTCTTTTAATACTTCATTATACCGCGAAAAGACAGTAAAAGCAAACAAGAGACCACTAGATATTGGAAAAGATAGGGAACTTTTTGGAGACCAACACAGAATATCGCGGTTGCCTTGATTGCGAAATGCCAGAAATTGTAAAAGACCTAGCAGCTTCATGCTTGCTAGGTCTTTGTTGTGTGATTTATTTATTAATGATTCCAAAATCTTCTTGTTTCTTCAGTTCCTGAGCGTGCTTGTGATTTTCGTACAGCTCCGCTAGGAAGCGGACGATTTCTTTGATAATGGAGTAGGTCGGAATGGCGACGATCATGCCGACGATTCCATAGATATTGCTGGAGAGAAGCAAGAGAATCATAATGGTGATAGGGTGGACTTTCATCACTCCCCCAACAATTCGTGGGTAGAGAATATTCCCATCGATTTGTTGGACAATCAACATGTAAATTACGGCCACGATCATCTTATTAAAGTCGGTGAAAGAGTAGGTGATGACCATGGGAATGAGCCCGATGGTTGGTCCTACATAAGGAATCAGGTTACAGATACCAGAGAAAATGGCAAAGACCAAGGCATACTTGAGGCCGATTACACTGTAGCCAATATAGGCCAACATAAAGATAATAAAGGCGTCGATGGAAATCCCTGAGATGTACTTGGCTACCGTATTGTTGAGTCTACGCAGGAGCTGGCCAATCTGCAGTTTGTCCCGTTTAAGAACGGTCCGCTCTAAAAGGGGCATCAGATTTTGTCCATCTAGAAGGAAGTAAAAAAGGAAGACCGGAGTCATGACCAAAATCAAGAGAGTATTGATCACGGCTGACACCACATTTCCCAGTGAGTTGGTCACCGAGTTGAGAATATTTTGCAGAATATCGACATAAGAGAGATTCAACTGTTGGACGGTTTGCTGAATATCTAACTGCCTGAAAATCGGATTCTGAGACCACTTATTGACCAAGGCTTGAATTTCAAAGTAAAGATACTGACTGGAATTGATCAGGCTGGTCAGCTGGTTAATGAGAATCGGCAGGAGATAAACGACTGCCAGGACCAC
>Cebus_capucinus_imitator_PRJNA485217_SSR118__coassemble_160_pt1 | contig 33274 bp, 29 predicted proteins | sample Cebus_capucinus_imitator_PRJNA485217_SSR118__metabat2_low_PE_001 | metagenome-assembled genome bin Cebus_capucinus_imitator_PRJNA485217_SSR118
AGGAGATGTTTGAGCGACACCTCCTTTCTACTTACATTTTTCTTGAATCGCTTTTTCCCATGGTAAATAAGCCTCTAGAACTTCCTTTTCGAAAGAGTCTCCTCATTCGGTAGATGTTCTGTAAGCGTCCAATGTAAGCGTCCAATAACCGGGTATATTGCAAAAGGAGATGTCTGATCGACACCTCCTTTCTACTTACATTTTTCCTGAATCGCTTTTGCCCATGGAAAAGAAGCCTCTAGAACCTCATTTTTTGAAAGAGTCTCCTCATTCGGTAGATGTTCTAGAAGATAAGTCATATACTTTTCGCTGTTTAGGCCATTCCGCTTGGCAGTCTCAATCAGGTTCATTATAATGGCAGAAGCTTTGGCGCCCTTATAACTTTGAGAAAAAAACCAGTTTTTCCTCCCTCCAAACCAATGATCTGATGGCCCGTTCAGCTAGGTTATTTGATAAAGCTATGTCACCATTCTACAAAACGTTTCGGAAGGTCTCCTGGTACTTCATGCTATAGGCTATCGCCTTCCCCAATTTTGCACCAAGAAGAACAAACTGATTTTTACACCACTCAAAGAATTCATCCGTTAGCGGACTTGATTCTTCTTGTCGTTTCTGGAGTCTTTCTTGCGGTGGAAGTTCAGACCATGCTTTCTCCAAAGAAATCATTCGGTCATAATAGGAGAAACCAATTTTTCCTAGCCTCTTCCTGTCTGCCTCTTTGGGAATGGCTTCAAAGAACTTCCGACGAATACGAGCCCAACAACTAAGCAATTTGGTTTCATAAGGATCATGCTTTTATCTTGTTTTTTGCTCGTATTTTTATTTTCTTGTTTTATGAATGAAATCATTTTATACACCAGTATTACAATTGTTTTTCATTGGTAGAAAAGGATTTCAATGGATGTGATTTGTGCTATACTAAGTGGGAAGGATAAGGTTCAAAAGTGTTTGCTTTTATTCTTTTGGACGCTTATATTCGCTTTTTACGTTTTTACTTTTGAAGAAGGTATTTGGTGTTTTATATCCTTTCTTCACTCAGCTCTCATCACAAGGAGGTAGATGATGAAACGTTCTCTTTATTTAGCCCCTCTTGCTTTGCTTTTATTTGCGTCATCGCAAGTCCAAGCAGATGAGCAGGTGGAAATCCATCCAGCTACAAGTGAAGCAACAAATGTTGTCCTTAAATCCCCACTTGATGTTACAGAAGCGGCTACTCCAGCTAAATCTAGTTCAGAAGCTGTAGTAGAGAAACCTTCAGTTGATAATCAGGGCGATACTTCTGAAAGCAAGGAACCCGTAAAAGCGGAAGAGCCGACAGCTCCTTCAGACAAAGCAGAAGATCCGAAAACTCCTGCTCCTGACCAAGTAGGAGAAAAAGAAATACCCAAAGATCCAGCACCTGTGGATCCTAAAGAGGATGAGAAACCAGAACCTGTAAAACCAACCAATACCTTTGTGGAAGAAAAAGGGAAGTGGTACTACCTAGATGAACATGGTGAAAAGGTAACAGGTTGGCAAGACATTAATGGTCAGCATCTTTACTTTAGAAAAGATGGTCAACAGGTCAAAGGAGTCATGGAAAAAATCGGAGACGATTACTATTACTTTGACCAAGATACAGGTGAAATGTGGAAAAATCGCTTTGTGCAAGCGGATCAACGCAGACCTTACAATCCTTATGGGAAAGGGCCGTATAAAGAATGGTTCTATCTAGGGGATGATGGAAAACGATTTATTGGTGAAATAACGATTAATGGGGAGACCTATCGTTTTGCAGATAATGAGGGATCCGCAGTACCGGGTGGAGAACAAGTTAAGCACCATGTCTATGGGAAGAGTTATTACCATGATAGCGGTCGGAAGGCTCGTAGTGAGTTTGTCTATTTAACACAAGACTTTTTGTATCACTATCTACCAAATATTTTTGGTACAGCTTATTTCGATGCGGATGGAAATATGGTTGAGGGCTTACAAGTTATAAAGGGACGTTATTATTACTTCGATCCTACGCATACAGTTCCTACAATGGTTACGGACAGAAATGTCACCATCGACGGCAAGGTCTACCATTTCTTGTCCAACGGTCAGTGTGATTCAATTGACGGAGTAGCAATTCGTGGTCAGATTCCAACGGGCTGGCAAGAAAAAAATGGTCGCCGCTATTACTATGATAAACTTGGAAACCAAATCAAGGGGCAATCGATTGAAGTCGATGGCGGCCGTTACTATCTGGATCCAAACTCTGGTAAAATGGTCACCAACCACTTCGTGACAGAATCGGTTCAAGAAGGTGAGAAAGAAATCACTGTCATCCGTTACTATGGAGCAGATGGTAAAGCAGTAACAGGTGAGCAAACCATCAAAGGCAAAACCTATCTCTTTGACCAAGCAGGTGTGCAACAAAGCAACTACTTGGATAGAGAACAGGGAAAATTCTATGGCAAAGATGGTCGTTTGGTCACTAACCGCTTGGTGCACTTGACCAGCCAAGTGACTAGCTCAAATGGTGAGCCAACTCCAGAAGGTCGTGTCTACTTTGGTGAAGAGGGTGTGGCCCAAGATGGTCCGATTACGCTTGGCGATAAAATTTATCACACAGAACGCAAAGCGGGACTGCCAATCGTTGTTCGTCGCGAACGCCTAACGACACCAACTCCAGCGCCGTAAACATCAGCACATCAAATCGATTCCTTCCAAAAAATATCAAGCACCGCCTGCATGGGCGGTGTTTTTTCATCCTGCTTTTCGTGCTCATCAGTGAAAACGATTGGTAAACAGATCCTTGCTGAAGGTGATTGCTCGACTAATTTTTCGTCAGGAGGAATCATGCGATAGCGGTACAGAAGATGCACGCTTATTCCGTTTTTCGTCAGGAAACATGAAACAGATAACGAAACATAGTGCTGCAGCGGGTCTTGTCTGATCCAGACTTGTGTTACGATGAATGGCCTTCTCAATCGTAACCCCTCTTTTTAACCCCACCAATCCGCTGGTCATTTATGGTATAATCGTAACAGACAAAAAAGGAGAGATATCCATGAAAGAACCGTTTGTTACAGCAGAAAAATTACAAGAAATTACCAACCAATTTCCAACGCCCTTCCATCTTTATAACGAGGCTGGCATCCGCCAGACGGCGCGTGATCTTCACAAGGCTTTTGCCTGGAACCCAGGCTTCAAGCAATACTTCGCCATCAAGGCTACCCCAAATCCGTCTATCCTCAAAATCCTCAAGGAAGAAGGATGTGGCGTAGACTGTGCCAGCTATGTCGAACTCATGATGGCTGAAAAAGTGGGCTTCCGCGGAGACGACATCATGTTCTCGTCCAACAACACCCCAGCAGAAGAGTTTCGCTATGTGCGTGAACTCGGTGGGACCATTAATTTGGATGCCTACGAAGATATTGCTTATTTGGAGGAAGTAGCTAGCCTTCCCAAGAAAATTTCATGCCGTTTTAATCCAGGAGGTGTCTTCGAATTAGGAACAGACATCATGGATCATCCCGAAGAAGCTAAATTCGGTATGACCAAGGATCAGTTGATCCAAGCCTTTCGTGAACTCAAGGACAAGGGTATCGAAGAATTTGGAATCCATGCCCTTCTTGCATCCAATACCGTCTCCAATGAGTATTACCCAGAATTGGCCCGCCAACTTTTTGAGCTGGCAGTAGAAGCCGTTGAAGAAACAGGTGTCAACTTGACCTTTATCAATTTATCAGGTGGCGTTGGAGTCAACTACCGCCCAGAAGAAACAGCCAATGACATCTTTGTTATCGGTGAAGGCGTTCATAAAGCCTATCAAGACATCTTGGAGCCAGCTGGTTTAGGCCAGGTTGCCATTTTTACCGAATTGGGTCGCTTCATGTTGGCGCCACACGGTCTCTTGGTAACTAAGGTTACTCACAAGAAACACACCTATCGAACTTATGTCGGAGTAGATGCCTCTGCTGTCAATCTTCTGAGACCGGCTATGTATGGCTCTTACCATCATATCAGCAATGTGACCCATCCAAATGCGCCAGAAGAGCTGGTCGACGTAGTGGGATCTCTTTGCGAAAACAATGATAAGTTTGCTAAGAACCGGATGATTCCGACTCCGGAAATCGGCGACACGCTGGTCATTCATGATGCTGGGGCACACGGTTTTTCTATGGGCTACCAATACAATGCTAAACTGCGCTCGAGCGAGCTTCTTCTCCAAGAAAATGGGGAGGCCAAAATGATTCGTCGGGCGGAAAAGCCGGAAGATTATTTTGCGACACTTTATGGGTTTGATTTTGAATAAATGCTCGAAATTATGTTATACTAGTTGTAGTAATGAATTAGGAGAAAAATGATGATGCCAATTTGGTTAGGAATTTTATTGATCGTGATCGCCTTCGGTGGAGGCGCAGTTTTGGGAACATTCTTGGCGCGTCGCCAATTGGAAGACTATTTGGAAAAGAACCCACCGTTGAATGAAGACGTGATTCGGACCATGATGAGTCAAATGGGACAAAAACCGTCTGAAGCCAAAGTGCAACAAGTGGTGCGTCAAATTAATCGTCAACAAAAGAACGCGAAGAAGAAAAAATAAGGCCGTGCTGAGAGTACCGCTGAGCGATAGTCCAACCTAAACTCCGCAGGCATGGTCCGCGGAGTTTTTATGTGGAATGAAAAAATGTGAGGTAGGAATGGATAATCGACCAATCGGATTTTTAGATTCAGGTGTCGGGGGCTTAACGGTAGTGCGCGAACTCATGCGCCAACTTCCCCATGAAGAAATCATTTATATCGGCGATTCGGCTCGTGCCCCCTACGGCCCGCGTCCCGCGGAGCAGATCCGTGCCTTTACTTGGCAGTTGGTTCGGTTTCTCCTGACCAAAGATGTCAAGATGATTGTCATTGCTTGTAACACAGCAACGGCTGTTGCCTGGGAAGAGATCAAAGAGTCCCTGGATATCCCCGTGTTGGGCGTGATTTTACCAGGTTCCTCGGCTGCCATCAAATCTACGACGACTGGACGAATTGGTGTCATCGGCACGCCGATGACCATCCAGTCGGACATCTACCGCAAGAAGATTGAGGCCCTGGCGCCTGGTATGTTGGTCAAGAGTCTTTCTTGTCCTAAGTTTGCCCCCTTGGTCGAATCGGGTGCTATTTCAAATAGCTTGGCCAAGAAGGTCGTTTATGAAAGTCTGGCACCCATGGTGGGGCAGGTAGATACCCTGGTTTTGGGTTGTACCCATTATCCGCTTCTTCGTCCCATTATTCAAAATGTGATGGGTCCCTCGGTCAAGCTAATTGATTCGGGTGCGGAATGTGTGCGGGATATTTCGGTTTTACTCAATTATTTCCAAATAAACCGCAGCTACCAAGAAGACGGACTTGAACATCGTTTTTATACCACAGCCAATGCCAAGAGTTTTGCTGAGATTGCAGAAAATTGGTTGGCGCGAACAATAGAGGTGGAGCATATACAACTATGAGCAAAGAAATTTATGAATATAAGACGGACCAGGATTGGTTTATTGCCCAATTGGGTGGGGAATACTATCTAACCTATGCGTTTGAAAAAGAGGAAGAGATTTATGAACTCTTGCATCCCTTGCAACCTTTTTTGGGAGAGCTAGGCTTGAAATTGCAAGTGGTTCGTTATGCTTCGGTCTATCATCTTTTTCGCTTTTTAGCGGATATTGTTAACAAGGAGGCGGGGCGTTCTCTTGAGGTCGTTTCTCGTGCGGGAGCCATTCTCTTGCTGGAGAGCGGGCAGTTGCTTCATGTAGCCTTGCCACAAGGTGGTGTGCCGGCAGATGCCTTTTTGGGTGGGAATTCTAAGGAGAAACTCTTGATCGCCACTCGTAATGAGGGCAAGACCAAGGAATTCCGGGCCATGTTTGAAAAGTTGGGTTATGAGGTGGAGAACCTCAATGATTATCCAGACCTACCAGAAGTAGCGGAGACAGGGACGACTTTTGAGGAGAATGCCCGACTGAAAGCAGAAACCATCGCAGAGCTGACCGGTCAAATGGTTTTGGCGGATGATTCCGGTCTTCAGGTCGATATTTTGGGTGGAATGCCGGGTGTTTGGTCGGCGCGTTTCGCCGGACCGGAGGCAACGGACCAGCAAAATTATGTCAAACTCTTACATGAGTTGGCCATGGTCTTTGAGAAGAAAGATCGTAGGGCGGCCTTTCATACAACCTTGGTTGTGGCGGCACCCGGAAGAGACAGTCTAGTGGTCGAGGCCGACTGGCCAGGATATATTGGGTTTGAGCCTAAAGGGGAACACGGCTTTGGTTATGATCCGGTCTTTTTAGTGGGCGAGAGCGACCGGACTTCGGCAGAGCTTTCCCTAGAAGAAAAAAATAAAGTGTCGCATCGCGCATTGGCGTTGCAGAAATTAATGGAGGTATTTCCATCATGGCAGAGCGAACAATTGTAGTCATGAGTGATTCGCATGGGGACCGGGCGGTGGTCGAGCGGATCAGGGATTTTTATCAGGGGAAGGTCGATGCGATTTTCCATAATGGAGACTCGGAGTTGAAGCCGGATGATGCGGTTTGGGAAGGTGTGGAGGTCGTGGCTGGAAACATGGATTTCTATGCGGGTTATCCAGATCGTTTGGTGACGGATGTGGATGGTTTGCGGGTTGCGCAGACACATGGGCATCTCTATCACATCAACTTTGATTTTTCCCGTTTGGATTTATGGGCTCAGGAAGTGGATGCAGATATTTGCTTGTATGGACACTTGCATGTTCCCAATGCTTTTATGTTAGGCAAGACCTTGTTTGTCAATCCGGGTTCGGTGTCTCAGCCGCGTGGAGTGGTGACCGAGCGTTTGTATGCGAAGATTGTGGTAACGGATGAGGTCTTTAAAATCGACTTTTTGACCTTGAATCATGAGGTTTACCCAGGCTTGTCACGGGAGTTTTCACGTCTATGATTGCCAAGGAATTTGAGTCATTTTTGATGGACCAAGAGGAGACGTTTTTGACGCCGGCCGATCGTTTGGCGGTGGTCATTGATACACACAATGCGGATCATGCCATTCTGCTCTTGAGTCAGATTACTTTTTCACGGATTCCGGTTGTGACAGCGCAGAAGAAATTTGTGGGAACCATTTCTTTGACGGATCTCTTGTCCTATCAGATGGAGCATGGTTTGGATGAGGAGACCTTCGCGCGGACAGACATTGTTCATATTGCTAAGAAGGATGTCCCGACAGTGGGGATGGATTATACGGTGACGGAAGTGCTTCATAAATTGGTGGATGTCTCTTTCTTGCCGGTCTTAGACGAGAAGGGAGTCTTCCAAGGGATTATCACACGAAAATCCATTCTCAAGGCTATTAATGCGCTGCTCCATGATTTTTTAAAGGAGTACGAAATCAAGAAACATGAAGAATGAGATTGCAGATTTTTTATCGGGGAAAGAACTAGCGACTAACTCGCGGGCGGCCTATGGCTATGATTTGGATCAGTTTGTCAATCAAATTAAGTGGCCTCCGACTCAAGGTCAGTTAAAGATTTACGAGGCTAGTCTCAAGGACTTTAAGCCAACGGTTCAGAAGCGTAAGGTGTCAGCGGTCAATCAGTTTTTACTTTACCTTTATAAAAAAGGAAAATTAGAACAGTATTTACATATCGACACACCCAAGCAGGTGGCGGCACCTGCTGAGGTGGGAGAGTTAATGGACTTGACCGTTTTCTGGCAGTCTAGCGAGGAAACCAATGGGCGTTTTATTGCTCTTCTCATTATTGAGATGGGACTCTTACCGACAGAGATATTGAATCTTCGGGTGGAGCAGGTCAATATAGATTACCGGGTCATTCGCTTGGAAAAAGCTGGACGCCAACGGATTTTGCATATTCCTGACCGGCTCCTACCTGAGTTTGATCCCTTCCTTGAAGGAGATTATCTTTTGGGAGCAGGGATGAAACCTTATTCGCGTCAGTGGGGCTTCCGTCGATTAGAAGCTTTTCTCTTGGACATTGGTCAGCGTGAATTAACAGCCCAAAAGTTACGGGAACAGCATATTTTGAAACGACGTGCAGCAGGTCATGAATTGCATGATATTGCGCGAGATTTGGGCTTGAAGACAGGGCTCACCTTAGAAAAATATAGATAATGGATATAAAATTTAAGGATTTTGAAGGGCCACTGGATTTGCTCTTACACTTGGTCTCCAAGTACCAAGTGGATATTTACGATGTTCCGATTACAGAGGTTATTGAACAGTACTTGGCTTACGTGGCAACCCTTCAGGCTATGCGTTTGGAGGTGGCAGGTGAGTATATGGTCATGGCCAGTCAGCTCATGCTCATTAAGAGTCGCAAACTGCTTCCGAAGGTCGTGGATCCAGAGCAAGTGGAAGAAGACTTGGAGATGGATCTCTTGAGTCAAATTGAAGAGTACCGGAAGTTCAAGGCTTTGAGTGAGAAGATGGCGGAGCAACATGAGGAAAGGGCTCTTCATTTTGCCAAACCCAAAACAGAGTTGGTTTTTGAGGATGCCACCTTGGTTCGAGATAAGACAACGGTGGATCTCTTTATGGCTTTTTCACGCATGTTGACGCGCAAGAAAGAAGAGTTTAAGAATAGTCATACCACGATTGTCCGAGATGAATATAAAATCGAGGACATGATGGATAAGGTCCGTCAGCTTTGTCGACCACAGAAGCGCATTCAACTACAAGACCTCTTTGAAGAGAGTCAAGACTTGAACGAAGTCATTACGATTTTTCTGGCAACCTTGGAACTCATCAAGGTACAAGAGATTTGGGTTATGCAAGAAGAGGCCTTTGGTCAGATTTATATCGAAGCGTTAGAGAAGAAAGGAAGTCATGAGTCTACTAGCTAAAATAGAAGCACTTCTTTATATTGCAGGTGATGAGGGATTAACCTTACGACAGATTGCGGAATTAACTGCGATTCCGCCAACAGGTGCTGTCCAATCCTTGGAAAAACTTGCTTTAAAATATGAGCAGGATGAGGATTCCAGCTTAGCCCTCATGGAGACGTCGCAGACCTATAAATTGGTGACCAAGAAGGATTTCGCGGAGCTCTTGAGAGCCTACTCGCGTTCTCCAATCAATCAGTCTTTGTCGCGTGCTGCCTTGGAGACCCTATCCATTATTGCTTACAAGCAACCCATTACCCGGATTGAGGTAGATGAGATTCGTGGTGTCAATTCCAGTGGGGCTATTTCAAAATTGATTGCCTTTGAGTTGATCAAAGAAAACGGGAAAAAGGAAGTGATTGGCCGTCCCAACCTCTATGTGACAACAGATTATTTTTTGGATTATATGGGGATCAACCATATCGAGGAGTTGCCACCAGTAGAGGATATTGAATTCACGACCGAAGAGAGTTCCTTATTCCAAGAAAAAGAGCTAGAAGAAGAGAGTCAAGAAGATGAGAATTAATAAATTTATTGCCCACGCCGGAGTCGCTAGTCGCAGAAAAGCAGAAGAATTGATTAAGCAAGGCCTGGTAACCGTTAACGGTCAGGTGGTTCGTGAGTTAGCCACTCAAATTAAATCAGGTGACCAAGTAGAAGTCGAAGGTACACCCATTTACAATGAGGAGAAGGTTTACTATCTCTTACACAAACCTCGTGGCGTTATCTCTAGTGTAACAGATGATAAGGGGCGCCCGACAGTTGTGGAATTGCTTCCAACGGTGAAAGAACGGATTTATCCGGTTGGTCGCCTGGACTGGGATACTACTGGTGTCTTGCTTTTGACCAATGATGGGGATTTCACAGATGAAATGATACATCCCCGCAATGAAATTGATAAGGTCTATGTGGCACGTGTCAAAGGAATAGCCAACAAAGAAAATCTTCGTCCCCTTACACGTGGTGTGGTGATTGACGGGCGCAAAACAAAACCAGCGGTCTATGAGATTATTAAGGTCGACCCTGTGAAAGATCGTTCCGTTGTTCAATTAACCATCCATGAAGGACGAAATCACCAAGTTAAGAAAATGTTTGAAGCTTGTGGCTTGAAAGTGGATAAACTCTCTCGTACCCAGTTTGGAAATCTGGATTTAACGGGACTTCGTCCAGGAGAAGCCCGTCGCCTCAATAAAAAAGAGGTGAGTCAATTACATAACTTGGCTGTAACCAAGAAAAAATCATGATCAAAAAGATCTTGATTGCACCGGTTCGTTTCTATCAGAAACTGATTTCGCCACTCTTTCCACCTGCTTGTCGCTTTAAGCCGACTTGTTCCAACTATATGATTGAAGCCATCGAGAAGCATGGTGCCAAAGGTGTCCTTATGGGCCTGGCTCGGATTGCCCGCTGCCACCCATGGAGTGAGACAGGAGAGGATCCGGTTCCAGACCGTTTTTCCCTGAAACGCAATCGAGTGCCTGTGGATAGCCGCGAGGAAGCTTGACAGGGAGGGGAGTTGGCGATCAGGATAAGTGCGAGCGGACGACATTTGGCATGTCGGTTGCAGTTGAACCATGTTAACCAGATCGGTTGACAACGAGCCAAAATGAAATAATGAAAAGCACTCCAGACGATTGACCCGGCAGAGTGCTTTTTTATGCGGTTTGAAGAAGGTTAACTCGATACTTGAAATTATTTCAATTGACTAACTATACTTTTCTAAACAATATTCATGCATTTGTTGTATAGACAGCTTCGTAATTCCATGCTAAAATATAAAAGTATATTTTTAGGAGGTTATTTATGAGAGTACGTTATGAAATGAAAGAAGCAGCCAAGGCGCTGATGGCTGGCAATGCAGTGGCATTAGTTCTAATGACGCTTGCACCAGCAGTAGTTGTGATTGCTACAGTTTTTATTATCCCGCTTTGTATTGGTTTATTTTTTAGTTTTGTCTTCTATGGGAGTGGAGTCTACGCCCCTATAATGTCAATCCTTAGCCTGTTACATGTTGTTCTATTCATTGTGGGGATAATCGCTGGAATACTGACCCATCTAGGAGTCTTTGCCACTATGGTCGACTTTTCTCGAACTGGGGATGAGGCTGTCCTGACCATCAAAAATATGACTCGCTATCTTTCAGACGAGGGTTGGCAGATTTTTAAAGTCTTCTTTATGCAACGGTTCTTTTTAAACCTATGGGCGTTCATTCCGATTGTGGGACCTTTTATTGCAATCGTTAAGGGGTATTCCTACAGTATGAGTCTTTACAACTTTGTCACGGACGCCAACCGCGCCAACCGCTTCTCAACGGAATACATCACCTTGAGTCGTAAGAAAATGTTTGGTTTCAAACAAGATCTTTTTGTCATGGACTTGAGTTTCATTCTCTGGACCCTTTTAGGTTTTATTACTTTTGGACTCGCATTCTTCTGGGTTGGTCCTTACCAAACCCTTACACGCATTGAATTCTATAAAGACATAGATGCTCTTTATAAAGAGAATCTGATTGCAGAAGGAAAAACAGTGATTTAAGAAATTTCTCAATTGCAGAACCATTGAAAACTATAATCTTTAGGGAATGCGGATTTCCTAAAAATTATAGTTTTTATTTGAAATAAAGTAGAAACCATACCAGGTACATAACATTTTAGGAGGTTATTTATGAGAACACGTGCAGAAATGAAAGAGGCTGCGAGGGACTTAATGGAAGGAAATGCCGGGAAACTGACACAGGTAGTGGCAGTTCCAGGTGTCATCTTTCTTATTTTTAATATGCTGATTCCGCATCTTAGCGGTATCTTGACTCGCAGCCTAGGGCAAACAACCTTTACTTCAGCTTTTAGCTCCATTGCTTTGATTTGCTTCTACTTGAGTTTGCTCGCTGTGATTCAAACCGGAATGGGAGTCTTTGCCACCTTTGTAGAGTTCTCAGAAACTAGAAATGCGGAGGTCCTGACCATCAAGAATGCTTTTCGTTATTGTTCTCCGAAAGGATGGTTGGTCTTCAAAATCTTCTTCATGGAAAGACTCTATATGTTCATGTCCCTCATCTTTCTTTTATTCGGTCCCATCATCGCGGTGCAACGTGCCTATGCCTACAGCATGTCCATCTACAATGTCCTCCATGCCAAGACCTATTACGGTCTCAAAACAAATGACTACCTCACTCTTAGCCGCCTCCAAATGCACGGCTACAAAGGCGCTCTCTTTGAGTTGGATTTCAGCTTTCTCTTCTGGGGATTTCTTGGAATCCTCACCTGTGGTCTAGGCTACCTCTGGATTGGTCCCTACCAAATCCTGACTCGCATTGAATTTTACAAGGATATTGATGCTCTCTTCAAAGAAAAGTACCAGATCGCAGAAGGTGGATCTAAAATTCGTCCCGCTTAAAAAATAAAAGGCCACCCGGCCTTTTTCTATTTTCCAAATCACTCCTAAACTCCTATAATAAATAAGTAAAAATCCAAAAATTTTCAAGCCAAAGTCCTTGACTTGTCTAGACAAAATGGTATACTAAAAAAGAACCTTGATTGATTTACATCAAACCTGTTGTGATGTAAGTTAACCAGGCCTTAACCATGTTGTTCGCCGAGAAATGACTCCGAGCAACGTGGCTATTTTTTTGCCTTGACCCGCATTAGCTGGGCGCCCCCAAGAGCTTTCTTAGCACCTGCCGTTTGCCCTCTTTTCTTTCCCAGCACAATCGGCTACCTGGCGAGCGTAAGGCAATGGCCTATCCGATAAGAACCACCCCACAGAAATAGAAAGGAAGTTTCCATGTCTATCAATCATATTGTCTTGTATCAACCACAAATTCCCCAGAATACCGGGAATATTGCACGGACCTGCGCGGCAACCAATAGCCCCCTCCATATCATTAAACCGATGGGATTTCCTATCGATGATAAAAAGATGAAACGAGCAGGACTAGACTACTGGGATAAATTAGAAATCACTTACTATGACTCTCTTGAAGAATTTCTAGAATCCATGGATGGCCAACTCCATCTCATTACCAAATTTGCCCAAGGAGTCTACTCAGATGCTGACTATGCAGATGGAGAGGACCACTATTTCATGTTTGGTCGGGAAGACACCGGACTTCCAGAAGACTTTATGCGCGATAATCCTGAAAAAGCACTCCGCATTCCCATGAATGATGAGCATGTCCGCAGCCTTAATGTCTCCAATACCGTCTGTATGATTGTTTACGAAGCCCTACGCCAACAAAACTTCCAAGGGCTAGAGTTGGTCCACACCTACGACCGCGACAAACTCAAATAAACATGTCCGACTCGGGCGTAACTAGAAGCAGTGGCTAGTTAGTGACATTTGAGTATGCTAAAAGAAAAACGTCTGGCTCAAGCCTCGAAGTGGTGTCCGCATTCATCGCGCTTCAAGGAAACGCAGGGGGCAGTGCCAACGATTCCCCTTGCTACACTCCCTAGACAAGCAAAGCTCAATACCTTGCTTGTCTAGGGATTTTTTGGTATCATGAAAAGGTCTTCAGGGCAGGGTGTAATTCCCGACCGGCGGTGATAGTCCGCGAGCGCAAGCTGATTTGGTGCAATTCCAAAACCGATAGTAAGAGTCTAGATGAGAGAAGACGAAAGCTCAAGCGGTTGTATCCTTTCCTGTAGGAGGAGTACGTCAATAAGATTTGCTTAAGCTGGATCTGTTAGACTATGGATGTCTTCAGAAGTCCGGCCTACTCTTGTAAGTAAGATAGAACTCCAGACTTTCCCCCTTCTCTAATTTGAAAAAATTGGAGGAAGCCTTATGACAAACACACGAAAGATGGCATACATTGCTATTTTAGGAAGTATCTCCTTCCTACTCATGTTCTTTTCCTTCTCCATTCCTTTTGGAGGAGTGACTTTCTTAAAAGTGGAGTTCTCGATTATTCCCATCCTGTTAGGATTGGTTTTAACCGACACCCAAGGAGCCGTTTGCATTTTAATCTTACGATCCCTTCTCAAACTCTTACTCAATAACACTGGAGTCGAAACCTACATCGGACTCCCAATGAACATGCTCATGGTGGTCACTTTTGTCCTTGCTTTTGCATGGATCTGGAAAAAACAACCCAGTCGCAACCGCTTTATCCTAGCGGGAATTGTGGGAACCGTGACTTCAACCCTAGTCATGTTGGCACTCAATCTCTTTTACGCCATTCCCTTATACGCGGCATTTGCTGGCTTTGATATCGCTAAAAGCATCGGAATTGGCACCTACCTAAGCGCCTCTATCCTGCCCTTCAACCTCGTGCAGGGCTTGCTCTACACCATAGCCTTCGCTTCTGTGCTGGCTATGCTCCAACCAATTTTAAAAGGCTATGAAAAATAAAAATACCTATTATATCAGAGGGTCCATCGCCCTCTTCCTTTTTGTCCTCTTGGCCCTCCTGGTTAAGTTTGCGCCCCAAGGCATCACGACCGTCGACTCCCAGATTCAAGCCTGGGTGCGAGGCGATCTGCCCGGTCCCGTGACCGCCTTCTTCACCACCATCACCAAGTCCGCCAACACCAGCATCATCCTGATCTGGGCCGGCGCCCTGGCTGCTTTTCTTTATTTCGCCAAAAAGTGGAAGAAGGATGCCCTCTTTTTCCTGGGCTCCTTGGTGACATCGGGTTTCTTGGTCAGCCTGATCAAGCCCATCATCGCCCGTCCGCGCCCGTCTATCACTCACCTGGTCCACGAAACTGGTTATTCCTTCCCTAGCGGGCATTCCTTGGGCATCACCATGACCCTAGGTGCTTTAATTTTTATTGTAGGCCTTCGCGGGAAAAGTCGCGTCACAAACCGTTGGCTACGATTGGCCCTTGCCGCCTTCATCCTAACCATCCTGGTATCGCGCGTCTACGTCGGCGTGCACTACCCGTCTGACGTGACAGCCGGTTGCCTCCTTGGCTACGCTGTCCTCAACTTTGCCTACCCGACCTACGCCAGCTGGAGAAAAGTAGGGGAAGCGACCGCCACCAATGAGGAGTAAACACTCATGAGCCGCCAGCCACACCCCCATCCCCTAGGGGAAGACCTCCTAGCGCTAGTCGACGCCATTCCGCCTGGTCGTGTTGCCACCTACGGTCAATTAGCGCGTCTTCTGGGTAGACCCCAGAATGCGCGCCTAGTCGCTCGTATCATCGCTCAAGGCGAGGGACACCATCCCTATCATCGAGTCGTTAATAGCCAAGGCCGTTTGGCACCCCAGTGGGAAGAACAAGAAGCTTTGTTATGGGCAGAAGGCCTTCCCTTTAAAGCCAACGGCTGCGTGGACCTGAAACAAGCTCAATGGGATGCTGAAAAATAGGTATAGAAATCCAAGATGAGGAAGGGAAAGTCTCTCCGAGATTTGATACGCCGTATAGGTGCTCGGAGGGGAAGCCAGGTTCTGATCTTGGAGTTTTTTGAAAATGAATGAATTATCAATACTTTTCTGTCTGGTGTAACCGATTCATCAGCATCTATGAAAGAGTCTATTGGACTAGAACGTTTTTTCTCAAGCCACGATTTCAATGCTGAGTCGTGGCTTTTTTGCTTCCCTTTAAAAAAGAGCTATTTTCCTTTAATTTGTCTCTTGTGTTTCTTCCTATAAAATTTTAGGATGAAAGCAAAGTAAACATTTTGGAGGATGTGTGATGAAATGCAATACTTGTCAGCGTTTTTCCATTCGGAAATTTTCGGTTGGGGTCGCGTCGGTTTTAGTCGGCATTGGTCTGACAACTGGAGTGGCCAAGGCGGAGGAGCTTTCTTCTCCTATTGGAAATGAGAATAGCGAGTGGGTGAATCCATCTGGTCCGGATGATGCCGTACCAGAGATTGATTTCACGAAACCGGATGGATATGGGCATAGCGAGCAGCCGGTTGGGCCTGACCGTCCAGTGACACCGGTGCAACCAGATACGCCTAGTCAGCCTGTGAAACCAGCTCAGCCTACGACACCAGAGCTACCAACCAAACCGGTGCAGCCGGAGTCTCCTGAAGTGCCTTCCACAACAGACAAACCAGTTACGCCTGAGAATTCTTCTACGGCGGTTGAACCGAAAGAGGAAAACCCAGTAGAACATCCAAAACGGGAAGAAGTGGTATCTGCTAGTATTGTAGATAATAACCGTCAGCACAAACAGGATCAAAAGGATTGGATTCGAAAACAGGATAAGAGAGAAGGACATTTGGTCGCCTGGAAAAATGACCAAGCTACGTCTGAGATTTCCATAGCAAGTTATGATCAATCCTTGACTGATGTGCGGATCCAGGTAACTGATTTTACCAGTGGTGACAATGTCTTATCCAAGGACCACGTCACAGCTTCCTTTATGAAATCTGCCTTGGCCTATGAAGGAAAGCCAGAATGGGGTCATATGCCGGTTGGTGGCCGAAAAGAAACCAATGATATTATTTATGGGGGCGACTCCATTGATATCCCAGCAGACAGTCTGCAAAATATTTGGCTTTCCATCAAGACACCCAAGGATTTGGAAGCAGGGGACTATAGCGGAACAATCTCTGTAACCGCGAAAGAAATTGCAGCGCCCATTGTTTTTCGTTATACTCTTCGAGTCTTGAACAAGACCTTGCCAGATCCAAAAGATTTTTCTAAGGGTTTTGATATGGAGCTCTGGCAAAATCCTTATGCGGTTGCAGAGTACTATGGCGTGAAGCCTTTCTCTGATGAACATTTTGAACGGCTCCGACCTCATATGGAAAAGTACAAGTCTGTCGGTGGTCATGCTATCACCACGACCATTGTCGATGAAGCCTGGAATGGGCAGACTTATTCTAAAAATGAAATAAAGTTCCCGTCTATGGTCAAGTGGATACGGACGGCAGGAGGGAACTTCACCTTTGACTATACGAATTTTGATAAATGGGTCAGCTTTAACAAGGAGTTAGGCATAGGCGATAAGATTGTTGCTTATTCCATTGCGCCCTGGACCAATAGTGTTCGTTATTATGATGAGGCGACGCAAGCTTATCAGACAGAACGCTTGACAGTGGGAACAGCGGAGCATGCTTCGACCTGGCATGCCTTCTTGACCGACTTTATGAAACATATTGAAGAGAAGGGGTGGAAGGAAGAGACCTACATTGGTATTGACGAACAAGGGTTTGATGCGCGCACATTTGATCTTTTGGAGGCCGTACATGGAAAAAATGGCAAGCATTTCAAAACAGCTGGTGCCATGGACTCTTTTGTGACTAAGCGTGACTTGGCCATGCGGGTGACGGACCTCAATGTGGGATCAACTGCTATCAAGGATCATCCAGTCGAGTTTGAAGCCATCCGAAAGGCGCGTTTGGAAAAAGGTTTGCGGACGACCATGTACACCTGTACGGGACATATTCCTGGCAACTTCTCGCATTCAGAACCTGGGGAAAGTTACTGGACTATTCTCTATGCCGCATCTGTTGGTGCGGAAGGTTATCTACGTTGGGCCTATGATTCCTGGGTAGAAAATCCTTTGGTAGATACGACCCATTCTTCTTTTGAAGCAGGTGACGCCTTCCTGATTTTCCCAGATGAGCGAAACGCGGAGTATCCTGTATCCAAATCTTCTGTACGTCTTGAAAAATTAGCTGAAGGGGTTCGTGATGTCAACAAACTGCTTGCTATCAAACGGGATACACCAAGCTTGTCTGGGGAAGTGGATGAGCTGTTAAACAGTGTCAAGCTGACTTACGATCATGGGAAGTATTTCCTTCTGGAATCTGGGAAAGAAGCGATGGCTGCGGATATGGCTCGGGTAAAAGAGCGTATTCATGAATTGTCAGAAGCCTCCATTCGTTTACAAAAAGAAGATGTGAGAGCGGTTGAGAGTATCGCGATTGAGAGTGGTAGCAGTCGCCGCATCATGGTCGGAACGCAGGCGCGGTTGGTGAGCAAGTTGACACCAAGTCGTCTCCTTGATAACCGCCTTCGGTGGGAGAGCGCGAATCCAAACATACTTACGATTGATGACAAGGGCGTGATGACGGCTCACCGTCTGGGAGTGACCGAGGTGACAGCGACCTCCCTGCTGGACCCTAGCAAAAAAGCGATTGTGGAAATCGAGGTAACTCCGCTGCATTCGGCGGAGGATGCGCACGTGGCCTACTATAAATTTAATGGAGACGCTCGCGGGGCTGCGCTCAAGGACCGTTGGGGCAAGCACGACTTGAAGAGTCTGGATGCCTACGATGTGTCGGATGGCGCGCTGGTCATCAATCCGCGCAAGCCGGTTCCGCTAGGTGATTTCTCGGAATTGGGCAATAATTGGAGTGTGGCTTTTTGGATTTATAGGAGTGATGGAGTAAGTGGGCGTGAGTCCTTCTTGTCTTCGAGCGATGGAGCGCGGTCATTGGACGCAAATCTAACTCGTTCCTATGGCACGGTTGGGGCCAGAGTGTCTGCTCAGAAGGGCTTTGGTTTGCGGCAGCAGTTTCCTAAGTGGAATTGGGCTTATGTGACCTTTACCCATGATGAGCAGGAAGGGCTTAAGTATTATGTGAACGGGCACTTGGTGGATCATGAAGCGGCTACAGCCAAGACTGGTTTTGTAGCACCATTTGATCAGATTGGTGGCTATGGCCTGCGTGGATTCATGGATGATCTGAAGATTTTCAATCGGGCGCTGAGTCTGCAAGAGGTGCAGGCGGCCATGCAGGCGGAAGGCATCCAAGAGGTGGAATCTGAGGTTGAGGTTTTGGCGGGGGAAAATCATGCCTTGGCTGTGACTTCTTATTCGACCGTGTCGTCTCAGAATGCGCTTCGGTTCAAGAGCAGTCGCCCTACAATTGTTCAAGTGGATGAGAAGGGTCTCTTGACTGGTTTGCGTCCAGGGACTGCGACTATAAGCGTCCAGTTTGAGGGGGAAGATCTGGTCAAGGAAGTGGTCGTGAATGTTCTTGCTAATCCGAATTTCACTCCGGAAGAAGAAAAGGCGGATCCAGCAAAAATCGCTTTACGCAAGATGGTGTCGGTGGATGCAGGTCGCAAGTATTTTGCGCCAGAGCAACTCAAGGAAATCATTGATAATGCCTCCAAATTAGGCTATACCGATGTCCACCTCATGTTGGGAAATGACGGCTTGCGCTTCGTTTTGGATGATATGAGTGTGACGGTTGGAGACCAGACTTATAATAGTGAGGATGTGAAAGCGGCCTTGAAGGCAGGGAATGACCATTATTATGCGGATCCAAATGGGGACCATTTGACGGAGAGTCAGATGAATGGCTTAGTTGCTTATGCAGCGGCGCGTGGACTCAAGCTCATTCCAGCTATCAATAGTCCAGGTCATATGGATGCCATTCTGACAGCTTATCAGGTTTTAACTGGGCAGTCTGCTTTTTATGTACATGATGGAAAGACCTCTGCTCGTACCATTGATTTAGAAAATGAGGATGCGCTTGCCTTTACCAAGGCCTTGATTGGCAAGTATGCACATTATTTCCAAGGTAAGACGGATCTCTTTAATATCGGTTTGGATGAGTACGCCAATGATGTGACCAATGCCCAAGGCTGGAATGTTTTACAGGCAACAGGCAAGTATGCGAAGTTTGTTCAGTATGCCAATGATTTGGCAGCTATTGTGAAATCGCATGACTTGAAACCCATGGCCTTTAATGATGGTATTTACTACAATGAGTTGGATGCCTTTGGAAGCTTTGACAAGGATATCCTTGTTTCCATGTGGACTGCCGGTTGGAATGGTTACGATGTTGCATCTGCTAAGTATCTGGTGGACAAAGGGCACAAGATTTTGAATACCAATGATGCTTGGTACTATGTTTATGGAAGAGATGCGGATGGTCAAGGTTGGTATAACTTAGACCAAGGACTGAAGGGTGTGGAAACGACGCCGCTTGCTTTGGTTCCTAAGAATGCTGGACAAGACATTCCGATTGTGGGATCCATGGTGGCGACCTGGGCAGATTCTCCAAGTGCGCGCTTCTCACCGTCTCGATTGCGGAAACTTATGATTCGCTTTGCTAACCAAAATGGGGACTATTTCAAAGCCAATTACGATGGTATTGATAAGCTCTTGAGCCTGATACCTCAGGATCAAACCAAGTTTACGGAAGAGAGTCTAGCAGCTCTAGAGAAGGCACGTCTCAAGGCTCAAGGATTAGATCGTGAGCTTAGTCGGACTTCACAAGCCAGTGTCGATCAAGTCTATGAGGACCTGCAGGCAGCCTTGAAAGGACTGACTCGGAAAGGCAATCCAGAGATTCGAGATGTGGCTATGAAGAAGGCGGTTTCCATTGATGCTGGTCGCAAGTACTTCTCAGAAGTTCAGTTAAAAGCAATCATCGATAAAGCAGAAGAACTTGGTTTCACCGATTTACATTTGTTATTAGGAAACGACGGTCTTCGCTTTGTCCTAGATGACATGACCCTTGTTTCTGATGGTGTCACCTATGCCAGTGATACGGTCAAAGCCGCCATTACAGCTGGGAATGATTCCTATTACCATGATCCAAATGGAGATGTCTTGACGGAAGCTGAACTGACCCGAATTATTGCCTATGCCAAGGAGAAGGGAATTGGTGTGATTCCAGCCATTAATAGTCCGGGACATATGGATGCTCTCCTGGTTGCTATGGAGCGATTGGGAATTGAAAAACCGCAGTATCGAACGCTCTATTATGGTAGTGAGAGAATCTCTAAGACTACAGTAGACTTGACCAATGACAAGGCGATTGCCTTTACCAAAGCCATTCTGGATAAGTATATGGCCTACTTTGCTGGCAAAGTTGACATTTTTAACTATGGAACCGATGAGTTTGCCAATGATGCCACGCATGCCCAAGGGTGGACCTATTTGAAACGCAACAATCAGTATGGTCTTTTTGCGGATTACTCTAATAGTCTGGCAGCCATGGCCAAAAAACATGGCTTAAAACCAATGGCCTTTAATGATGGTTTCTACTATAACGAGGATGATAGCTATCTCTTTGATAGAGATGTTCTGATTTCCTACTGGTCTAAGGGATGGTGGGGCTATAACTTGGCATCTGCCCCTTACTTAGCATCTAAAGGATTTGATATTTTTAATACCAATGGTGACTGGTACTATGTTCTTGGTCAGACCAGGGAAACGGGCGGTGGCTTCTTAGAGAATGCCGTGGAAAAAGCCAAATCCACCCCATTCCTACAAGTTGCAGCGACCCGCTATCCGGATCAGAAACTTCCTGTGATCGGATCCATGATGGCCTTCTGGGCAGATAAACCAGCTGAAAGCTATCTGCCAGAAAACCTCTTCCAAGTCATGACGGCCTTTTCAGAAAGTAATCCTCATTACTTCTTGGCCAACTACAAGGAACTTCGTCGAGGCCTTGACCAAGTACCGAAGGATTTATCCGGCTATACCAGTGAGAGTCGAATGCGTCTGGAAGAAACCCTGCAGGCCTTGAAATGGGATTATAGCCGATTCGAACAAGACAAGGCGGATCAACAAGTCGCTCGTTTACAGGAGGTCATAAATGGATTGGAAAAACGGGTGACGAAACCAGCACGTCGTCGCTTTGAAGAACACCAAATCAAATACCGCATCATTGAACGAGAAAATCCAGACTTGGAAGTTGGTAAACGTCGAACCATGCAAGAAGGAAAACGTGGGGTTCGTGTGGATTTGTTGGAAATTGCTGGTAGTGAACGTAAAGTGGTGGATAGCTTTGTGAGGGAAGAAGCAGTAGACCGCATTATTGAGGTTGGAACCAAGCCGCGCGTGAAAACAGAAAGACACCAACTTAAGTATCGCGTCCTAGTGCGGGTTAATCTAGATAAACCAATCGGCTATCGCAAAACCATCCAACAAGGTGTTCGAGGAAGTCGAGAAGATACACTCGAAATTACGTCGGATGGACGTAGGGTCATCTCAAGCAGAATTGTAGCGGAACCAGTGGATAAAATCATTGAAATTGGTGGTAGACAACTAGAAGGATAGTTCCATATCCTTGCATAAAAAAAGAAGTATCGATTCCTACAAAAATCGATGCTTCTTTTCGCTTGCGATTTCATTTGAATGTGGTATAATTAAAATATAAAAAAGAGGTGCGCTAACACCTCTTCAGCAGATCCGTTTTCACGGTGGCTAACGAGATAGTAAAAACCGTCCCTTTGCTAAAGTGTAGGACGGTTTTTTTGTGCTAATCTTTATCCTTGCGGAGCAAGGTAATCAGCGCTACGACCAGGCGGCCGAGGTTGATCATGAGCATGAGCACTTGGTACTCAGTCATGAACGCTCTCCTTTCTTTCTTGATGTAGTTTGTATCTGCATACGCACCACCTCCTTACTTTTAAAGAAGAGCCACCGTACTAACTTATCTGCTTGATGTTATTATAACGCTTTCATCAAGATTTGTCACGGATTTTAATAAAATAATCCAATGGATTATTATATATGCATTTATATTATAGGGGTTTCTTGGAGTGTCAAACAGAAGCTGTCAATTTGTTCTCGGATTACAAATAAGTATAGGTAACAGACTGTCCTCGGATGGTCTTTTCTTCTAGAGTTTTACAGCCTTCTTGCCTGTAAATTGTGGTATACTATTCTCTATGAAATCTTACAATACACTCAATGAGTATTATAGAAATTTATTTGGAGAAAAGACCTTTAAAGTACCGATTGACGCGGGGTTTGATTGTCCCAATCGGGATGGAACGGTTGCCCATGGTGGCTGTACCTTTTGTACGGTATCTGGTTCTGGTGATGCCATTGTAGCACCGGATGCTCCTATTCGTGATCAGTTCTATAAGGAAATTGACTTCATGCACCGCAAGTGGCCTGATGTTAAGAAATATCTGGTTTATTTTCAGAATTTCACCAATACCCATGAGGAATTATCTGTCATTAAAGAACGATACGAGCAGGCTATTAATGAGCCGGGTGTTGTTGGGATTAATATTGGGACTCGTCCAGATTGTTTACCTGATGAAACCATTGAATATCTGGCTGAGCTGGCAGAACGGATGCATGTCACGGTCGAGTTGGGCTTGCAGACGACCTATGAGGAGACGTCTGATTTAATTAACCGAGCCCACTCTTATGAGCTCTATGTGGAAACCGTCAAACGGATTCGAAAGTATCCAAAAATTGAAATTGTTTCCCATTTAATCAATGGCTTGCCTGGTGAAACACATGAGATGATGCTGGAAAATGTGAGGCGCTGTGTAACAGACAATGATATTCAAGGGATTAAACTCCACCTGCTCCATCTCATGACCAATACGCGTATGCAGCGTGATTATCATGAGGGGCGCCTGCAGCTCATGAGTCAGGATGAATATGTCAAGGTCATTTGTGACCAATTGGAAATTATCCCTAAACATATCGTCATCCATCGGATTACCGGAGATGCGCCTCGTGACATGTTGATCGGCCCTATGTGGTCTCTCAATAAGTGGGAGGTCTTGAACGCGATTGAAGCGGAAATGCAGAGGCGAGGATCGACTCAAGGTTGCAAGGCTGTGACACAAAAGGTTGGCTAGATAGATTTTCTGAAAAGTCTTTGGTCGAATTCACTGGGTGAAGGATTGGATCTTTCAGAGCGAATGCATGGAATGCAAGAAGCGAATTTTCAGAGTGGCTACATTGAATGATGGACAGGATCCTTCAGAATCGATACATTTATTTTATAGGAGAAGACAGAATCATGTTACGACCTTTAGAAATGGCTCACCAATTTTTGGAAGAGGTCATTGGTCCTAGAGATACGGTAGTAGACGCGACCATGGGAAATGGGTACGATACACTTTTTTTGGCCAAGCGTGCTGGGCACGTTGTTGCCTTCGATATTCAGGAAGCAGCCCTGCTTCAAACGCAGGCGCGGTTAGCGGAGGCCGGTTACGAGAACGTCACTCTTGTCCATCAAGGGCATGAAAAGGTGGACGAATACGTTGATCAGGTGAAGGCTGCTGTGTTTAACTTGGGTTATCTTCCCGCGGCGGATAAGTCGGTGATCACGCGTCCGGATACGACGGTGACCGCCATTGCTAAACTCTTGGATTGTTTAGAATTGGGTGGGCGCATTGCCATCATGGTCTATTATGGTCATAAGGGCGGTCGTGAGGAGAAGGACGCTGTACTGGATTTTGTGCGGGCTTTGCCCCAAAAAGAAGTAACGGTAGCTATTTATCAGACCATCAATCAGGTCAATACACCGCCGTTTTTAATTATGTTAGAGAAATTAAAGGAATACAATCATGGATAAGGAATTTTTGGAAGGTAAGTTAGAGGATTTGCGGGCCAAGTATGTGGGCTCTGTGGCTGAGAAGGTGGAGCACTTGGAGGAGCGGGTGCAGGATCCTAAGAAGTTGCAGAAGCTCAAGAAGAAGTTGGTTTCTTTGGAGATGGAGCGTTGCCACAAGCAAATGGATCGCCAGGATTGTAGCAAGATTGAAGAGAAGATATTGGAGCAGAAATCGCTTTTTGAGCGGATTTGTAGGCAGGGACAATAAGGGGGTAGGAAATGGAAATTCTCCTTTTCACGCTAACCTTTATGTTGCTACTGGTAGTGTCAAACGCTATTAACAAGTTGGCGTCCTGGCTACCGGTTCCCTTTATTCAAATCTTGTTAGGCGTGGCGTTGGGACTCTTCTTGGAGACGCCGGTTCGCTTGGACACCGAGTTCTTCCTGGCTTTGATCATCGGACCGCTCCTTTTTCGCGAAGCGGAAGAAGCCGATGTGCCGGCTATTCTCAAGCACAGTCGGGTCATTCTCTATCTGATTTTCCCAGTGATTTTCGTATCGACACTGGGATTAGGGTTTGCCGCCCACTCCTTTTTGACCTGGTTGCCTTTGGCAGCCTGCTTGGCGGTGGGAGCGGCTTTAGGGCCGACAGATTTGGTGGCCTTTGCTTCCCTGTCAGAACGATTTTCTTTCCCCAAACGGGTGGAGAATATTTTAAAAGGGGAAGGACTTCTAAACGATGCCAGCGGTCTGGTCGCATTTCAGGTAGCCCTTACGGCCCTAACTACAGGGACGTTCTCCCTGGCCAAAGCTAGTGGATCTTTGGCCCTGTCCATATTGGGCGGGTTTGCAGTGGGGATTGGATCCGCCTTTGTTTACCGCTGGTTGCACAATCTGCTCCTCAGTTTACGGGCGACTGATATCGCCAGCGAGCTCCTCTTGGAATTGAGCTTGCCGCTCCTGGCCTTCTTTGTCGCAGAAGAAATTCATGTATCGGGCATTATCGCGGTCGTGGTGGCTGGGATCCTCAAGGCTTCGCGTTTTAAACGGATTACTCTTATGGAAGCCCAAGTAGACACGGTAACGGAAGTAGTTTGGCGAACCGTGACTTTTATGCTCAACGGATCGGTCTTTCTCTTCCTGGGAATGGAGTTGGTGGCCATTGCAGAGCCGATTCTGCGGAATCCACTTTACAACAACTTCCTCATGATTTTTGTCTGCTTGGTCTTGACGGTTCTTCTTTTTGCCATCCGTTTTATCATGCTCTATGCCTATTACGCCATTCGGTCGTTCAAGCTCAAGAAGAAGTTATCCGGTAACTACATGAACGACATCTTGACCTTGACCTTCTCGGGTGTCAAAGGAACCGTGTCCATCGCAACCATCCTGCTTTTACCAGCAGCGGTCAAAGAGCAGTATCCCGTTCTTCTCTTTTTGGCGGCGGGTGTGACCTTGCTTTCCTTCCTAACCGGCTTGCTTGTTTTACCCAAACTAGCTGATAACAAGGGAGACGACGCCCGCGCCAACAACCTCATGCATATTGCCATTTTAAATGAGGTTGTTGGTCAGTTGGAAGCAGAGCTGCCACACCGTCGTAGCAAGGCGCCCCTCTATGCGGCTATCGATAACTACCACGGCCGCATCGCTCAACTCATTGTGGAGCAGGAGGATGCAACCGTTCAACAAGACTGGATGGATTTGCAACTTCTGATCCTCTCGATTGAGGACGATGGACTCGAGCAAGCCTACGAAGAAGGGCGCATCAGTGACCGGGCCTACCGCATCTACCAGCGTTACTTACGCGGTATGGAGAAGCGGATCGACCGCAACCTGGTCTCTAGGGTCACCTACTTGGTTTTAGTCGCTGCCCGGATTTTACGTTTTGCCCTACACGAGGTCTTGACTCTCGGTTCTTCCCTGCGCCGCTGGCTAAGTTCCGACAAGCGAGGCTTGAGTAGAGAAGATGCCGAGGCCGTGGCTCAGTTGTATCTGAGTAATACCGAAGTGATCATCGAGAGTCTGGAGAACCTCAAGGGAATCTACTCTGTATCCTTGATTGATTTTCTTATGGAATCCCGTCTACGCGAAACGGCTATTATCGGAACAGGTGCCTTTCTCGAACGGGTTATCTTGAGGCTCAAACCAACCAATATTGATGAAATGATGTTTGGCTACTACCTGGAAAGGAAGACCATCTTCGAATACGAAAAAGAGAAAATGATTACGGCCAAAAAGGCCAAACGTCTTCGCCAGAACGTAAACAATTTGGAAAATTATACCCTAAAAGAAACAGCCAACAGCCTACCATTTGATATGGTCAGCATGTTGCGGGATAGATAACAGAAAACCTTGCGGTACTTAGTGAACCACAAGGTTTTTTGTTACGTATATTGAAGATCATCTAGTTCAATAATTTGGTCACATTGTTTTGAAACTTCCTTGCTGTGGGTCGCGATAATGATGTAGGTATGTTCAGACTGTCGACGCTTTAGGCATTGTAGGACTTGTTCTTCAGTTGCTTTATCGAGGCCGGCAGTAGGTTCATCAGCAAGAATGATGGTTGGGCTTTTGGCTAATGCGCGTGCAATAGCCACCATTTGCTTTTGTCCTCCGGAAATTTCTTTCGGGTACTTTTCTTCTAGGTCCGTTAGGCCTAGTTCTTTCATGATTTCCTTTGCTTTTTTTATTCTTTCCGATTTAGAATGTTTTAGAAATTTTAGAGGCAAGGCAATGTTTTCCATACAGGTTACATCCTCCAATAATTGGATGTCTTGGGGGATGTATCCGATATGTTCGAGGCGAAAGTCTGCAAGTATTTTGTCGTTTTTTGAATAGGTCTTCCCCCCTATTGAACAAGTACCTTGGTAAGAGGTATCGAGACCTGCAATGATTTTTAATAAGGTCGTTTTACCAGAACCGATTCTCCCTTGTATAGCAGTTAATTCTCCAGGTTTGATTTTCATAGTTAGGTCCTGGAATAGTAAGTGATGGGGATAGTTTTTAGTAAGATAATCCAGTGTAATCATGGTAAATCCTCGTTCATTAGCTTATTTCTTTTTTGTTGAATAGGAAATAGATGGTTGAAAACAGAATGGTATTAACAATAAGCATATAGGGTGTGATTATAATTTTTTTAAATAGTAGAATCTCAAGGGCATTACAAGTAAGGATAGAAGTCGTATAAAGGATTGTACAGATACTAGCTATTATTCTTTTTTTTGAAGAATACCCAATAAGCCAGGAAATTCGTAAGAATTCTTCTTTCATCTTTAATGTATGGAAGAGATTCTTCGAAATGAGATAAATAAATAGGATGCTGAGTAAGGATATTAATAAGATTAAAGTCGTTTGAAAATGACTAAAAGTAGCAAGTAGTTGTTGATGTTTAACGATAAAATCATCAACCTCTAAAAGAGAATAATCGGTGAAACCAGATTTGTTAGCTTGCTCTTTTAGTAGATTCAATACTTCATCTGTTGATGATTGAGTGACTAATTGACTATTTATCATGGAAAAGTAAAGGATACCTTCAAAAGTATAATTATCTGTTTCTATTTTTGGGAGTTCAAGAGGGTAGGGGATTATAAAATAATCATCAAGGTAAAATTCCGGGTTTCCTTTAAAATAAAGATGACTGTTTGGTTCTAAAAAGCCCACTACTTCAAATGTGATTATTTTAGAGTAAAATTCTGCGGTGATTTTGTCTCCGAGCTGGTAATGTTCAGTAAGATGATTGCCGAGTAGAAGAGGATAGGAGCTATTATTTGAAATATTGGCTTGTTTCCAATCGAGATGGCCTCCGACTTCCATTTGTAAGTGGTAGAAATCAAACACTTTTTTATTTATTTGAAATGATTTGACAGCATCTGGAACTCTTGTCATGGTTTCTTGAAGATCATTCTGAGGTTCGTATAAAAATTGATTTCCTTTTTCAAACGAATCTATAAAAAGTGGTTGATTAAAACAAGACAATAGTTCTAATCCTTTTTCGTTGTATAATCCATTATAGAATTGTCTGAGCATTTCTAAATTCTCTTTTTTCTGACGAAATTGGTAAAATGTGTTTTCATCTAGTAAGGTATCCATTAGAGTATAGCTATGATAATGGTTTATCGTTTGAGTATGATGGTGCCTCATTTGAGTGTTTTTGAGAAATAATTGCCCAGATATTGTTAGAATGCTAGTCATCATGATGACTAAAATGATTGATAAGAAATGGATACAGATAAATGAGAAGTCTTTTTTTAATCGTGTGTTCATAGGCCTATGCTCCATATTGATGTGTGGTTCCTCTGTAGAACAAATAGATAAAACTAAAGATTTCTGTAATAATCAAAGCAAGGTAATGGTACATAAGAGTTTTAATAGGAACCACTAGTATTAGTGAAAGCGAAATAATACTGATGATTAGGATGCTAGATACTAGTAATACTACCAGTTGTTCTAAGAAAAGTGCTTGCCGATTTTTTCCTAGAGTGTGAAGAATTTGATTCGTTTTCTGATTTTTTCGAACCATAAAGTCTATCCAATAGAAGGTTGAAATCAGGACAAATAACAGGGTTGTAAGAGTGAGTAAACTAGAAAAATCAGATAAAGAGAATATACGTTCTACGCCTCTATTATCTCCGATATCTTTTGAATGCGGAATTGTAGAATCTTTAAGTGAACCGTTGAAACTAAATTCACCACCATATGTAAGGATGTCGTTATCGCTTAGAACAATTGTTCTGGATAAGGGCCCCCTTTTTATATTTCCAATTTTTCCTATAACTTGATATTTCTGTCCAAAATAAATAATGTATTCCTCACCTTCTTGCTTTACCGTAGGAATGGACTCACCGATTAAAGCCTCTGATACATTATTTTTTGTTATCATTTTTCCATTTTTTATCGGAAAGGGAAGTTTCGCCCAATCGTTGGAAAAGATATTTAAAATTTCTTCTTTTTCAGATTGTAATCGTTGAACAATCCAAAAATCTTGGTCGGATTGCTCGGTTTTTTTTGTCATCTTAGAAAATTCTTCTAAGGAAAGGTTGGTGTGACTAGCCAATCTTAGTGAATTCGTTTCCAGGATGAATTTCTCTTGTTGAGTCTGATAATATTGATTGAATCCTAGACAAAGTGTTAGGATGAAGAATGGAATATAAGAGCGTATTTTCTTCAAAATGTTCATCAGTTACCCCCAAAAAATCTAAAAAAGAGAGAGGGACAGGGAGTCTGTTTAAGACTCAATGTCCACGCTCCCTAAATCCTTTGCCAACCTAAAATTTTGAAGAACGATTCATGATACTTGTATCGCGTTCTCAAAAGGTAAATGCTGTGTGCTTTTTCTTTTTAAGAGTGGTTCTGCTTGTATTATTTACCGTAAAAAGTTTTGGCGCTATGAGTAGCGATTTCTCCTTCGAAGACCCAACCCGAATAGGCTTGTGTACCGTTTCTTCCCCAGATTCGCCCGGAATCAGATGCAACTCCCCCGAATCCTTTCCATTCGATCATTTGAGCTCGAGTGTAGTGGTAGACATTGGGCCATGTTGTTGAGCCGACAGCTCTTGATTCCCTTCCAAGATTCGTAAATCGTTCTTCACGTCTTCCGTTATGGATAGGACTGCTTTGTATGGAGCTGAAGGGGGATACCCTCTGATTTGATATGCTGTTGAAACTTGAAAACTTACCAGTTTCTTCACTCCATCCACCTATAATTGTTGTATCTTCTACAATATTTGTGGTGGCATGAATAGGAGAAGGATTAAAGCCAACTAGTAAACTAGCTGTAATTCCTGATAAGATTGTATGATTTTGTTCGAAATAATTTTACAGGAATGTATTACATATTTGCAAAGTTTGTTGTTACATTCATTGTATCATTATGAAAACGATAAGTCAATATATTCAATGAAATAACATGTAAAATACAAATATAATTTCTTATAAATGACAGGATGAAGACACAACTTTACTGAGGTAGGACTTGGTTATGAGACGCTAGCGTGAGAGAGGAATCGAACAGTCTAATACTAGGGAAATCTCATCCACTTCGGGAGTGATAAAAAGGGAGTGAGACAGACTAGTATGAGAGCTTCGCTCTCACTCGCAAAAGCCCTTAGGTTGGTTCGGAGTCTGAAAAGACGAACGAAACTACCAAGAGCTGACCGCGTTCAAATGATAACCGAGTACAATAAATGAGGCCGGGACTTTTTTCCCAGCCTCCTGCTTAATTAAAAGTTATCGATATCTTAGCCTCTCTGTCTCCTACCCATAAAATACTGCAAGGTCCGTCTCCGACGGCCTTTTTGCGTTTTCTCGATGATCCAGTTGAGGGATCTGGCAGCCATGGGAATGAGGAGAAAGACATACATATAAACATACTGACTCTTGGTTTCCCAGAAGAGGTGGAAGGTAAAGCCTCCCAAAAAGAAAATCATACTGTAGAGTTCAAATGCGTTCATCATCCGTCCAGACCAGAAGAGCTTGTATAAAATGAAAGCCGCGGTCAAGAGATAGATGGCAGTCAAGTAAACCGAACCCCAGAGATTGAGTGCTTGGTAAGCTGAACCTTCCTCATATATGGAACGAAGCAGGGGCGTATGCGCGTGCTGATTTCGCTCTAATTGTGGCCCAGTCCAAATGGACTGGAAGGTCGGCTCAGTCCAGGTGGACTTGACCTTCTCATAAAAGAACTTGAGAGCGTAAGCCGGGCGGCGCGTGAAGGTGAGCAAGAGCTTCTTCAGGTCTCGCGTTGCCATCGTCTTGGCCTTCTTCTCATCAAACTGATTTCGCTTGAGAATCTTGGTATTATAGGCATCGTACCAGCCCCCCAAGGTTTGACGGTTGGGGTCATCCCGCAGTCCCATGGTCACATAGGCGATTTTGGGCGTTCCTTCACCGATTTCATGACCGACCAGTTTTTCATAGTGCCCCATCAGAGCCTTATTAGATAGGCTGATCGCAGCGACCATCAGGATGACCGCCAAGGGTTGCTTCCAAGAAGGGCGTCGCAAGAAGGATAGACCTAGAACCGCAACCAAAGTCAAGGCGAAAATCATATAGTTATTGCGAATCAAGCATCCAGCAGCCATAGATGCGGCTCCCAAGAACATCCACAACCAAGAGCCTCCTTTTTCCACTTGCAAGAAGGACCAGAGCGCCAGCAAACAGAAGAAGAGTCCGGGCGTGGAACCATAAGCAAAGAGAATAAAGAAAAAACTTGGATAAAAGAGGAAAAGCAAGAGAATGGTGTACTTGGTCGTTCGCTCATTTTTAGCAAAAGCAGACGAAATGCTAACCAAGAGGCTAAAGGAACCTAAAAGCCAAACGAGGTTCATCCCAAAAACAAATTGGGTATGCGGCGAAATCAAAATTAGCAAACGCTCTAAAGTCATGAGCCCCAACTGATGGGGATTGCGGTACATGTAAGCTCCCACCGTGGACAGAGAAGAGTAGTCCCCCGCATTAAAAGCACGCGCCGCATTGTAGACATGCTTGGCATCGGCCCGAATATTTCCATCGACATGTGCGATAAGGTAGAAAGCTCCGACAATGTAAAGTCCGCAGGCGATCCAGAAGAGCCACCGCGCATCCACCCGGTCCAAGACAGGTCGAACCGCAAACAAGAATCCTATAAAAGCGAAAACTAAGAGCCCGAAATACCAAGGGTTAGCCACAAATTTGACGCTCTCGGCAATAGCGATGGGAATATAGGTATGTTGCGCGAAGGCTTGAAGCGTAAAGAGTGTCAGAAGCAAACAAGCCAGTCCTAAAATAATGATGTATCCCGCTTGAAAGAGGAAGTCAAAGATCCGCTTGATCATGCCTCTACCTCAGGTTTCACAAAGTAGCGGTCATGGCCCAATGGAATGATCTCAACGGGCGCCTGATAGAATTCTCCTAGAACCTGAGTGGTCAAGACTTCTTCCTTGGGACCGGCCTGGACAATCTGTCCCTCTCTTAGCAGAAGGAGGTGATCCATTGATCGGGTGATTTCTTCTGCGTGATGGGTGACATAAAGAATGGTCGGCGCAGTCGGGAGTGATTTGATTTCTTCAATAAAGTGTAGAATTTTTTCGCGAGCGAAGAGGTCTAAGCCGCTGGTTGCTTCATCCAGAATCAGCAAATCCGGTTGATCCATGAGAGACCGAGCGATTAGTAACATCTGTTTTTCCCCTTGAGACAGACTCAAGTATTTGCGACCAATCAGTTGCGTCGCCCCTAGTCGACGCAACATTTCACGCGCCTCCTCTAAATCGCTCTCTTCATAAGCAGTGTAGAGAATGCTCGATTTGTAGCGCCCGGTTAAGACCAGATGCTCAGCCTGCATATGGGGATCAAAGCGCTCCGAAATGAAAGATGAGACGATGCCAATCCGTTTACGTAGAGCAGGAATATCTCCCAGTCCAAAGGTGGTTCCTAAAACAGAAACCGTCCCTTGACTAGGCCAGGTTTCTGCCAAGAGAATGCGTAGGAGGGTTGACTTGCCGGCGCCATTTAGTCCGAGAATGGCCCAAGTTTGACCAGCTTTAACCTCCCAATTAATATTTGAAAGTAAGGTCTTTCCCCGCCGAATCAGGGAGACGTCTTGCATAGATAAAATAGTCTTCATAATGTTTCCTCTAATTGCCTTCATTTTACCACAAGACGCGGGATTTTCCTACTATGGGAAGTGGAATCTCATGGAGCGTTTAGGGCATTCTAATTCGCGCATTCTAATAAGCTAGTGATTCCTCTGTCAGGTGAGGAGGGGTGAGACGAGAGCAGCGGGTTTTCGAAAAAATCCCTGGAGTCGCTTTTTGCGATTTACAGGTTTCCTTAAGCTCCTTTGTGGTAAAATAGAAATTAAAGCATGTGACAGAAAACTTTATAAAAAAGGAGCCTGTCCTATCAGTCTGTAACAATAGAACGTATGGGAGGTCTTATGTTTCAAAAGAGTAAGCTGTTTTTTTGGACAGTACAAATTTTACTTTCAACCTTGATTTTTTATCTCTGGCGACAGATGGGAGACTTGGTCACACCAGTTGTGGGAGTCTTGAACACTATTCTGATTCCTCTGCTTCTGGCTGGTTTTTTCTACTATATTTCGAATCCTATGGTCAAGTTCCTGGAAAAAGAATTTAAAGTGAATCGTCTCTTTGGAATTTTCCTAACCCTCTTTCTTTTGATTGGTGGGGTGGTCCTGGCAGTCGTTTATCTCCTGCCGATTCTCATTAACCAGCTGACCAGCC
>Cebus_capucinus_imitator_PRJNA485217_SSR118__coassemble_167_pt1 | contig 32596 bp, 28 predicted proteins | sample Cebus_capucinus_imitator_PRJNA485217_SSR118__metabat2_low_PE_001 | metagenome-assembled genome bin Cebus_capucinus_imitator_PRJNA485217_SSR118
TTGTAGGGACTGGGAACTCAGTCAAGCAAACGTCTGTTGCTGTCGGTGACAACGTAAGAGCCAATCAACAAGTCCTCTTGTTAACCGATGAGGTGAAGAATCTTCCAGATTTCTATGGTTGGACCAAGGCAAGTATTCGTAAGTTTGCGGAATGGCAAAATATTGAAATAACAATTAAAGGAAAAGGGCACCGGGTCATTAAGCAAAGTGTTCAAGCAGGTACAGCACTCAAAAAAGCGAGTGAAGTAACCGTTACTTTAGGAGAATAGTATGTTTTTAGCAAGTATGGCGGGGGTCATCGCCTTTATACTGGTAGTAGCTTTGATGCCTACCTTTATTCGAACCTATCAGAAAGCAAAAATTTCTGGACAACAAATGCATGAGGATGTCAAGCAGCATATGGCTAAGGCTGGAACCCCAACCATGGGGGGCTTGGTCTTCCTGGTCGTAGGCATTCTAGTGGCTTTGGTTTTCCTCTTTACAATGGGAAATGCCATGCCATCAGCCTTGATGATTCTCTTCATTCTTTTCCTTTATGGAACCGTTGGTTTTTTGGACGACTTTTTGAAGGTCTTTCGTAAAATTAATGAAGGATTGAATCCCAAACAAAAATTGGCTTTGCAATTATTAGGTGGAATTATTTTCTACATCTTTGCAGATCGAGTTAATGCTATCAATGTCTTTGGTTTCCAATTCCAGGTGGGCTATCTCTATGTCTTCTTTGCCCTCTTCTGGTTAACCGGATGGTCCAACGCTGTCAACTTAACAGATGGGATTGATGGTTTAGCCTCGATTTCTGTCGTCATTTCCTTGGCGACTTATGGGGTCATTGCCTTTAAGCAAGGGCAAATGGATATTCTCTTGGTGATTGTAACCATGATTGGTGCCCTTCTTGGCTTTTTCGTCTTTAACCATAAGCCTGCCAAGGTTTTTATGGGAGACGTGGGTTCCTTGGCTCTTGGAGGAATGTTGGCGGCCTTGTCAATGGCCCTTCATCAAGAGTGGACCCTGCTCACCATCGGTTTTGTCTATATGTTTGAAACAGCATCCGTTATGATGCAGGTGACTTACTTCAAATATACCAAGAAAAAATTTGGAGAAGGTCGTCGTATCTTTGCCATGACCCCTTTCCATCACCACTTGGAATTAGGGGGACTATCTGGTAAGGGACAAAAATGGTCTGAGTGGAAGGTTGACTTCTTCCTTTGGGGAGTAGGACTTGCTATGTCACTCCTGACTTTAGCAATTTTATATTTGTAAGAATGTGAGGTGGGAGTTTGACTCCACACCTCTTTTTTTTTTTGATTGCAAAAACTCATGAGAACGTTTTAGATACAAGCAGATGGAAGGCTTTTCTGCTATAATAGAAGAGACTATTTAGAATAGAGGATATGATGAAATTTACAGAATTTAATTTTAAGGGCTATATTCAAGATGCCTTAAAAGATTTGGGCTTTGTCACAGCCACAGAAGTACAAGAAAAATTGATTCCGGTTGTCTTATCGGGAAAAGATTTGGTTGGAGAATCGAAAACCGGTTCTGGGAAAACTCACACCTTCCTGTTGCCGATTTTTCAGACCTTGGATGAGGACTTAGATCAGGTTCAAGCAGTTATTACGGCACCTAGTCGTGAGTTAGCGACACAGATTTTTCAGGCGGCCCGTCAGATTGCCAGTCATTCTCCAAAGGAAATTCGAGTGGCCAATTATGTAGGGGGAACCGATAAAAACCGCCAATTGGAGAAATTAGAAGTAAGCCAACCGCAAATCGTCATTGGTACACCAGGTCGGATCTACGATTTGGTGCAATCAGGTGGCTTGGAAATCCATAAGGCTAAGACCTTTGTGGTCGATGAAGCGGATATGACGCTTGATATGGGATTCTTAACAACCGTTGATAAGATTGCCAGTCGCTTACCTAAGCAACTTCAATTTTTAGTCTTCTCTGCAACCATTCCGCAGAAGTTGCAACCCTTCCTGAAGAAATATTTGTCTCAACCAGTTATGGAACAAATCAAGACTAAGACGGTGATTTCGGATACCATTGATAACTGGCTCTTGTCAACTAAGGGACGTGATCGCAATGCTCAAATTTTTGAGGTGACCCGTCTCTTGCAACCATACTTGGCTATGATCTTTGTAAATACCAAGGAACGTGCAGATGACTTGCATGCTTATCTTTTGGCACAAGGCTTGAAGGTTGCGAAAATTCATGGGGATATTCCTCCACGTGAACGCAAACGCATTATGAATCAAGTCAAGAATCTAGACTACGAGTATATTGTAGCGACAGACTTGGCGGCGCGTGGAATTGATATTGAAGGGGTTAGTCATGTCATTAATGATGCCATTCCGCAAGATTTATCCTTCTTCGTTCACCGGGTGGGACGGACAGGACGGAATGGTCTTCCTGGTATCGCCATCACACTTTATCAACCAAGCGATGATTCCGATATCCGTGAATTGGAAAAAATGGGCATCCGCTTTGTACCGAAAGTAATCAAGGATGGCGAGTTCCAAGATACTTACGACCGCGACCGTCGGGCTAACCGTGAGAAAACGCGTGAGAAGTTAGACACAGAAATGATTGGCTTGGTTAAGAAAAAGAAAAAGAAAATCAAACCAGGTTACAAGAAAAAAATCCAATGGGCTGTCAATGAAAAACGTCGTAAGACCAAACGTGCAGAAAATCGTGCTCGCGGTCGTGCAGAACGAAAAGCCAAACGTCAGACTTTCTAAGCAGCTAGGAACAGGCTAGCGTTAGTCCATTGTCTCCAATACTATTTCGGCATCACATACCTGTGAGAAAGGGTTTATAAGTGAAGGTTATCACTCCTATAAAAATTATGTATGATGAAATGTATAGGAGGAATGGTACACTAGAACGGTAAGAAAATCGCGAGAGGGGAATTATATGAATGGATTACCTATATGGTTAGCAAGTGACTGGTATAGTCGCTTTGTGGAAATTATCCCTGATGGAAAACTCTTTTCATGGAGATCTGTCTTTGATGGGATTCCTAGAATTTTAGAAAAATTACCAACCACCTTATTATTAACCTTGGCCGGAGCCATCTTTGGTCTTCTCTTGGCCTTGTTGTTTGCTATTGTTAAAATCAATCGGGTCAAGGTCTTGTACCCAATCCAAGCCTTCTTTGTCAGCTTTTTGAGGGGAACACCGGTCCTGGTTCAATTGATGATGACCTACTATGGGATTCCATTGGTCTTGAAGGCTATCAATCAACAGTTTCAAACAGGTTGGAATATCAATGCCATTCCGGCAGCGGTCTTTGCTGTTGTTGCTTTCTCATTTAATGAAGCGGCCTATGCTAGTGAAACCATTCGGGCAGCCATTCTGTCGGTCAATCCTGGTGAGATTGAAGCTGCACGGAGCTTAGGAATGACCAATGCGCAGGTCTACCGTCGTGTGATTATTCCAAATGCTGCAGTTGTTGCGACACCAACCTTGATTAATTCCTTAATCGGATTGACCAAGGGAACATCGCTGGCTTTCTCAGCTGGAGTCGTGGAAATCTTTGCTCAGGCTCAGATTTTGGGTGGAGCAGACTACCGTTACTTTGAGCGCTTTATCTCTGTTGCTCTCATTTATTGGGCAGTCAGCGCCTTGATTGAGTTTATCGGTCGTCGGATTGAAAATCGATTGGGCATTCCAGAGTCTGATAGCTTTGAAAATCCTGAGATTCAAGGAGGTCTATGATATGATTCGAGTGTCAAATTTAAGTAAAGCATTTGCCGGACAAACTGTTCTGGACCATCTTGATTTGGATATCCAGAAGGGGGAAGTCGTTGCCCTGATTGGTTCTTCTGGAGCCGGGAAGTCGACCTTCCTTCGCTCTCTTAATTACTTGGAAAAGCCAGACAGCGGGCGGTTAGCCATCGATGATTTCACCGTTGATTTTACGACCATTTCTACAGAAGAAATTCTAACCCTCAGACGCAAGCTCAGCATGGTCTTCCAGCAGTTTAATTTGTTTGAACGGCGGACTGCGCTAGGCAATGTTATGGAAGGGCTTGTGGTGGTCAAGAAGATGGATAAGGCCAAGGCAGAGGAGATTGCTAAGGAAGAGTTGACCAAGGTTGGTTTGGCGGACCGGATGAACCACTATCCGCGCCAGTTGTCCGGAGGTCAGAAGCAGCGGGTGGCACTGGCGCGTGCCTTGGCCATGAATCCGGATGTGCTCTTATTGGATGAACCGACTTCGGCTTTGGATCCGGAGTTGGTTGGTGAGGTGCAACGCTCTATTGCCAATGCTGCTAAAGCAGGGCAGACCATGATTTTGGTTAGTCATGATATTTCCTTTGTGGAGCAGGTGGCTGATAAGGTTCTCTTTTTGGATAAGGGGCGTATTTTAGAGGCGGGAACGCCGGAGGAAGTAATTCGGAATCCAAAGAATCAACGAACCAAAGAATTTTTTGCCAACTATACGCATGAGTATGCTTAATGTGGTATAATGTTGAAAAGATAGATGAATAAGGGGGAGTGAGTGTTAGGCCGCAAGGTCGGACGGCACTTCCTTTTTTATTGAGGGAATCATGTTAAAAGAAGTCATTAGTTTATATTTACAGGGGCTCCTACTTGCGACGATTTTTGTGGCCATCTGGTCTGGGATTCGGATTATGCTGCGGATGCTCCTCGAGAAGGATAAGACGGTCAAGGAGCGGCGCGCTCATTTGTTTGATACGCTCATTATAGCAGCGATCACGATTCCGATTTTATCCTTTGCCATGGTCGGGATTTTATTTATTTTTAGAGCCTAGTCAGGAAAGATTGTAGGCTCTGACCACGGGCAATCCCCATTAGAAAGGAAAGGCCTCTAATTGGCTTGGGTGAGGCTGGTACATGAGATGTCAGAACGGGAGTTATGGCTGGGCAGAAGGCGCCATCTTTTGAGGGGGAGTTCGATCTGCAGTAGCTCTGAGCAAAGCTTTTGCATTTTGTCGGGATTGGCGTTAGAATAATTGTAGTTACAACGAAAGAAGGGATATTATGTACGATTTAGTAATTGTTGGAGCAGGACCTGCTGGAATGACAGCGGCGCTGTATGCGGCGCGTGCCAACTTAAAAGTAGCGCTTCTGGAGAAAGGGATTCCAGGCGGACAAATGAATAATACCGCTGAAATCGAAAACTATCCGGGTTATGCTCATATCTCTGGTCCAGAATTGGCAGACAAGATGTTTGAACCTCTTGAAGGTTTGGGAGTAGAATATCTCTTTGCCTCAGTCGAAAAAATTGAGGACTCGGGAGAGGTCAAACGGATTGTGACCGATGAAGGAACCTATGAAGCTAAGTCTATCATCGTGGCAACCGGAGCTTCACATCGTCTTCTAGGAGTACCTGGAGAAGAGATCTACAATAGTCGTGGAGTATCCTACTGCGCGGTTTGTGATGGAGCTTTCTTCCAAGACGAAGATATTGTGGTTGTCGGTGGGGGCGATTCAGCGGTAGAAGAAGCCATTTATCTGACTCAGTTTGGCAAGTCTGTGACGGTTATTCACCGTCGTGACGCCTTGCGTGCTCAAGAAGTGTTGCAGAAGCGCGCCTTTGATAATGAGAAGATTTCCTTCCTTTGGAATACAGTCGTTGAAGAAATTCATGGGGACGAGCGGCGCGTGACCGGTTTGACCTTGAAGAATGTGGAAACTGGGGAGGTAACCGAGCGTCCTGCAGGAGCAGTCTTCATTTATGTAGGTCTCGACGCCATCTCTGACTTTGTCAAAGACCTGGGGATTACAGACCCAGACGGTTGGATTGAAACCAACGATATCATGCATACGTCCATTCCAGGAATCTATGCAGTCGGTGATATTCGTCAGAAAAATTTCCGTCAAATTACGACAGCAGTAGGCGAAGGAGCCATTGCGGCTCAAGAAGTCTACAAATATTTGCATCATAGCTAATCGCAGATGCATACTTAAGAAATAAAAAGAAGAACGATCAAGAATGACGCTAGAGCCTATGCCTAAGCAGTTGCAATGGCGGACCTAGCCCATCCGCAATCGTTCTTTTTCAATGGCTTCAAACCTTAAGAAGACGGTCTTTACCCAAATAGCCAGTGAAAAAGACAGGCAAGAACCCGACAGATCGGTGGGAGTCCCTCTCATTGCACAGGCAAATCCCTTCCAGCAAGCCCCAAAATTTCCATAAATATAAAAAGCAAAACAGGATTGTGTGCGTTTTCATTTAATTTTAGCCAGAAAATATGGTAAAATAGTTAAATTGAAAAGGAGATTACCATGAGTGAACAACAAAAGAGCTCACATAAAAATGGGCTCAAACGTGGCCTCCAAAACCGCCACGTACAATTGATTGCCATTGCTGGGACGATTGGTACGGGACTCTTTATGGGTGCCGGGAAAACCATCAACCTGACAGGACCGTCCATTCTCTTCATCTACCTGATTACCGGTGTCTTTATGTATTTAATGATGCGGGCCATTGGAGAGATGCTCTACTACGATCCAGACCAGCATACCTTTATTAACTTCATTACCAAATATTTGGGCGATTCCTGGGGTTATTTTTCAGGGTGGTCCTACTGGATTTCCTTGATCTGTATTGGGATGGCCGATATCACGGCCGTCGGAAAATATATGCAGTTCTGGTTCCCCAACTGGCCAGCTTGGGCCATTCAATTAGGTTTCCTCGCCATTTTGAGTCTGGTCAACTTGATTGCCGTTCGCGTCTTTGGTGAAGTCGAGTTTTGGTTCGCTATGATTAAAATCATTGCCATTCTTGCCTTAATCGCGACAGCGGTTATGATGGCAGTCACTGGTTTTGAAACACCACACGGTAGCGTTGGCCTCCATAATATTGTAGATGGTTTCCAAATGTTCCCGAATGGCTTCTTAAGCTTCTTGATGGCCTTCCAGATGGTCTTCTTTGCCTACCAAGCCATTGAGTTTATCGGGATTACCACTTCGGAAACAGCCAACCCTCGTCAAGTCTTGCCAAAGGCCATTAAAGAAATTCCATTGCGGATTGTTCTTTTCTACGGTGGTTCTTTGATCGCCATTATGAGTATCATCCCTTGGCATGAACTGGCTGGTAGTGGAAGTGAGTTGGCAGATTCTCCATTCGTTAAAGTCTTCCAGTTAGCTGGAGTCAAATGGGCCGCAGCTTTGATCAACTTCGTGGTCTTGGCATCTGCAGCATCTGCCTTGAACTCAGCCCTTTATTCAACAGGACGTCACCTCTACCAAATTGCCTTGGATTCACCAAACAAAACCATGAACCGTTTGGGACTCAACAAGCTTTCTCGCTTGCACGTTCCTCAAAACGCCATCATCTTTTCTGTTTGTGTCATTGCCTTGTCGGCTCTTCTCAGTGCTCTTCCAGGAGTGAAAGATTCCTTTAGCTTGGTTGCAGCATCTTCATCAGGTGTCTATATTGCTATCTACATCTTAACCATGATTGCTCACCAACGCTACCGTAAGTCTTCAGACTTTATGGCAGACGGCTACTTGATGCCCCATTACAAAATCTTGAATCCCTTAACCATTGCCTACTTCGTATTTATTTTTGTAACCATGTTCTTACAAAAAGATACCTTGGTTGGATCCATCGGATCCATCGTTTGGATTCTGGTATTAGGTTTCTATAGCCATTATAAATTTTCGAAAGAAAATAAAAACTTGAAATAAGAAAAAAGAAGTCTTGAAAATCAAGACTTCTTTTTTTCATTGCTTTTCAAACTTTTCAAGGACTTGCCGAGAGGGTGTTTCTGAAGTATGATATAATGGAAGTATAATTTTATAGGTTTCCCCTTATATAAAATCAAGGAGGGGAGAGGGACAGGGTCCCAAACCAAGATGAGGTATCTATGTATCCGGATGATAGTTTAACACTCCACACTGATTTATATCAAATAAATATGATGCAGGTTTATTTTGAGCAAGGGATTCAAGATAAGCATGCTGTTTTTGAGGCGTATTTCCGTCAAAATCCATTTCATAATGGTTACGCAGTCTTCGCAGGTTTAGAACGCATTGTTCGTTATCTGGAGGATCTTCACTTTAGCGAGAGTGATTTGGCCTATTTACGAGCTCAAGGCTATCCTGAGGACTTTCTTGCTTACTTAGCCAATATGGAAATGAAACTGACGGTTCGGTCTGCTAAAGAAGGGGACTTGGTATTTGCGAATGAGCCGATTGTGCAAATTGAAGGGCCATTAGCCCAATGTCAACTGGTAGAGACAGCCCTTTTGAATATCATTAACTATCAAACCCTGATTGCCACAAAGGCTGCACGTATCAAGTCGGTCATTGAAGATGAACCGCTTTTGGAATTCGGAACCCGTCGTGCCCAAGAAATGGATGCGGCCATTTGGGGGACACGTGCTGCTGTGATTGGTGGCGCGACAGGTACGTCTAACGTACGTGCCGGAAAACTCTTTGGGATCCCAGTTCTAGGAACGCATGCCCACGCTTTGGTTCAGGTTTACGGCAATGACTATGATGCCTTTAAGGCCTACGCTGAGACTCACAAAAATTGCGTCTTCTTGGTCGACACCTACGACACCCTTCGTATCGGGGTACCGTCAGCCATCCGTGTTGCTAAAGAAATGGGGGACAAGATCAACTTCCTTGGTGTAAGGATTGACTCAGGAGACATGGCCTACATTTCTAAAAAGGTACGCCAGCAATTGGATGAGGCGGGCTTCCCAGAGGCCAAAATCTATGCCTCCAATGACTTGGATGAAAATACCATCCTCAACCTCAAAATGCAAAAGGCCAAGATTGATGTTTGGGGCGTGGGAACCAAGTTGATTACCGCCTTCGACCAGCCCGCTCTAGGAGCTGTTTACAAGATCGTTTCAATCGAAGATGCTGACGGGAATATGCGCGATACCATCAAACTGTCTAATAATGCGGAGAAGGTGTCTACACCCGGCAAGAAACAAGTCTGGCGGATTACCAGTCGCGCCAAAGGGAAGTCAGAAGGAGACTACATCACCTATCCCGACGTTGATGTCAATAGCATGGAAGAGCTGGACATGTTCCATCCAACCTATACCTACATCAATAAAACGGTCCGCGATTTCGACGCCGTTCCCCTCTTGCAACTGATTTTCGACCATGGCAAACTGGTCTACGACCTTCCGAGCCTACAGGAAATCCAAGCCTATTCACGTCACGAATTTGACAAACTCTGGGATGAGTACAAACGCGTCCTCAACCCACAACATTATCCAGTCGACTTGGCACGTGACGTCTGGCAAAACAAGATGGACCTCATCGATCGCGTCCGTAAACAAGCCAATAATATGGGAGGAAAAGCATGAGCCTACAAACCGAAATCATCGCCCAACTGGGCGTCAAAGCAAGCATTGATCCCAAAGAAGAAATCCGTCGTTCCATCGACTTCCTAAAAGCCTACCTCTATAAGCATGAATTCCTCAAAACCTTTGTTCTAGGTATTTCCGGAGGTCAAGATTCCACCCTGGCTGGGCGCTTAGCGCAATTAGCTATGGAAGAGATGCGCGCAGAAACCGGTGACGCAAGCTACCAATTTATTGCGGTCCGCCTACCCTACGGTGTCCAAGCAGACGAAGTCGATGCCCAAAAGGCTTTGGCCTTTATCCAGCCAGACCAATCCCTGGTCGTCAATATTAAGGAAAGTGCAGATGCTATGACCCGTGCAGTCGAAGCCACAGGAGTGACGGTATCCGACTTCAATAAGGGGAATATCAAGGCTAGAACACGAATGATTGCCCAATACGCTCTAGCTGGAGGCAGAAGCGGTGCAGTGATCGGTACAGACCATGCTGCGGAAAATATCACCGGTTTCTTCACCAAGTTTGGTGACGGTGGTGCGGATATTCTACCTCTCTTTCGACTCAACAAGCGCCAAGGAAAACTTTTACTCAAGGAACTTGGTGCCGATAAGGCCTTATGGGAAAAAGTTCCAACTGCTGATTTGGAAGAAGATAAACCAGGTCTAGCAGACGAAGTTGCTCTAGGTGTAACCTATGATCAAATCGATGATTACTTAGAAGGAAAAACGATTGACAAATCTGCCCAAGAAATCATTGAAAACTGGTGGCGTAAAACCGAACACAAACGCCATTTACCAATCACCGTGTTTGATGACTTTTGGAAATAAAAGAAAACAGCTCTCGCCTATTTTGTGAGGGCTGTTTTTTGGGATGTTCGAGGATAAGAAGAAAGGCAGCTGGGAGAATGCCCCAACTGCCTTTTTTTTATTGACCTTGGTTGGAATTGTTTCCACCGTTGGTTGTTGTTGAAGAAGTTGTTCCGTCTCCATTAGCGCCGTTGGTTTGGCTGCTGCTATTGGTGTTAGAAGAGCTACTATTCCGTCCGGTTGATTGACTAGATGGTGTTGTATCGTAGTCATCGTAAGAACTTGAATAAGAGTAAGCCTCTTGGTAGTAAGATGAAGCGTTGGATAATCCGACATAATTTCCATTGCGGTAAAGACCACTTGGCATTTCGAAATCATCATCTCCATTTGGGTGGAGGTAAAGCATCATGGCACGGTAGACGTGAGTGGCAACTTTCATACCATCATCGAGGACTGGAGTTAAACGGTTGGAATAACCAGTCCAAACGGCCATTGCGTATTGTGGTGTGTATCCGACGAACAATTCATCTGGAGCAGCAAGGTAAGAACCATAAGTACTTACATTGATTTGATCCGTTTCACTATAGTTGGATGTACCTGTTTTACCAGCTTGGAAGAGACCAGAGATAGCAGCGTTGGTACCCGTACCAGAAGTCAAGACGGTCTTGAGCATATCAGTCATCATATAGGCTGTTTGCTCAGACATGGCACGTTTTCCTTTAGCTTCATAGTCTTTGGAAGTTCCATCACTGAAGACGATTCGGTTGATGTACATTGGTTTGTAGTAGGTACCACCATTAGCAAAGGCTGCATAGGCCGCGGCCATCTTCTCACTGCTTGCCCCGTATTTACGGTCAACAGTAGTTGTATTACTTGAGATGGCATTAGAGATTTGCATTTGTTCGTACTGAATCCCGAGACCTTTGAGGAATTCGGTTGATTTTTCAATACCAACGGCTTCTAAGGCCTTAACGGCAGGAACGTTACGGGAGTCTTGAAGGGCTTGTTGAATGGACATACCACCCATGTATTGGTTATCCCAGTTGTTGACCGGAATATTGGTACCAGGGTAATTGTAAGGCGCATCGACAATGTAGTCACCTGTACTTGTAAAGATTTCGTTTTCCAAAGCAGGGGCATAGTCGGTAATTGGCTTCATGGTAGAACCCCAGTCACGGTCTGTTTCAACGGCTTGGTTGAAACCAAAGGAAACATTGGATTGGGTGTGACGGCCACCAAGTTGTGCCACGACTTTACCATTATTAACATCGATGACAGTTGAAGCAACTTGGAAGCTATCGTCTGGATAAGCGACATAGTCGTTTGAGTTGTAGATATCCCACAATTTTTGTTGGGCATTGGTATCTAAGTTGGTGTAGACTTCCATACCTGTTGTAAGGAGGTTGTACCCTGTTTCGTCCTCAACTTGCGTGATGACTTCTTTTAAGTAGTTGTCCATATAGGCTGGATAAGATGCCGCTGAACGAAGGGGTTGCAAACCATCTGTAACAGGTGTATTGATAGCAATCTCGTAGGCTTTCTTATCCAGGTACTTCATCTCGTACATTTCACGAAGGACTAAGTTCCGACGAGTTTGTGCAGCTTCTGGATGAGTATAAGGGTCGTACTGGTTAGGTGCTTGAGGCATACCAGCAAGAAGGGCCAATTGAGGAACACTGAGCTCACTTAAGTTCTTCCCATAGTAGGCTTGAGCGGCGGTTTGCATTCCGTAGTTTCCGTTGGACATGTAGACCTTGTTGACGTAGTAGGTCAAGATTTCTTGCTTGGTTTTCTTGTTTTCAAGCTGGGTAGCCAACCAGGCTTCTTGCGCCTTCCGAGAAAGGTTTTGGTCTGCTGCAGTCGTAGAGAAGTAAGTCAACTTAATCAACTGTTGCGTCAGTGTAGAACCACCCTGTTTGTTCGAGTGAGTCAAGTTATTGACCAAGGCCCCACCTATACGGATGGAGTCGACTCCGCGGTGATCGAAGAAACGGTGGTCTTCGATGGCTACAATAGCATGAACCAGGTCAACGGGAATTTCTGAAGACTCTGCATTGACACGTTTCTCAGCTCCTAGGTCTGCAACCAGGTTGTTGTCCTTGTCGTATATCTTACTAGACGTTGTTGCAATCAGTTTTTCTTCGGAAAGCTTAGGAGCTTTGGCTACATAATAAGCGAATAGAATCGAAATACAAACAAATCCTACTATAAACAAGGAAAGCAGTCCGATTAAAGCGATTTTACCAATTTTAATTAAGGTTTCTCTGTTCATTTTTTAATTACCACCTAATAAGTGTTGATCAACAATAGATAAATAGGGAACGCTAGGTAAGCTTTGACTTTCCACAGCATAACCATATTCTTTTATGTAGGACAAGGGCATGGATTTTCCACCCTGATCAATTTTATAAAAATCAATCAGATAACTTGCCGGTAAAAGATAGGTCTCCTTTAAACTTGAAAAATGGAGAAGGACAAAACAGATACCATCTTGTTGCAAAACGGTTTCCATATGTTCAATCTGATGCAAATGAAAATTCTTCATGGGCATGGATTGTTTTTGTCGGGTCTCCTTAGCTTCGAAATCAATGTAGTGTCCCTTATAAACGCCAGAATAGTCTGTTGTCGACGCCTGACGGAAGTAAGCTTCGACAATTTTGGCACGACTGCGTTGAGGATAATCCACCCTGACAATCTGAATAGGGGTTGGCTTCTTATGAATGACGGCCAACTTTCGACTCAGATAATAGTCATTGGTTTCATTGATCATCTTCTCAAAGGTCATCCCGCGATTGGCGAAATTGACGGATTTTTTTTGAGTTCGAATGCTATTTTTTCTAGGGAGAACGTGATGTGGATAGTTGACCATATGACTCCTTTGTTGATACAATAACATCAATCTATTATACCACAAAAGAGAGGGAAGGGGGAAATATGACCAGCCTTTTGATTACAGGTTACCGAAATATGGATGTCGGAATTTTCCAAGAAAAAGATCCTCGCGTAGCCATTATTAAAGAAGCCATTCGTCAATATTTGGTGCGATTTTTAGAAGATGGAGGAGATTGGCTCATCTTTACGGGTAGTCTTGGCTTTGAATACTGGGCCTTGGAAGTTGCTAATGAGTTAAAGGAAAGCTATTCCTTTCAAATAGCGACCATTCTAACCTTTGAAAATACGGGGGAGAATTGGAATGAGGCCAACCAGACCAAGCTAGCTGCATTTAAGCAGGTTGATTTTGTTAAATATGCATATCCACGTTACACCAGTCCCCAACAGTTTAGAGATTACAATCAATTTATGGTGGACAATACGGATGGAGCCTACCTTTTTTATGATGAGGAAAATGAAACCAATTTGAAATATTTGTATCAAAAAATGAAAGAAAAGGACGGCTATTTTATAAATAAATTAAGCTTTGATGATTTAAATGAAATTGCTGAAAAATTTAGGGATTCTGATATTTAAATCTTGATTTTTCAGAAGCCTTTCGTTTATAATGATAATGATAAACGAAAAATGGAGAGAGAAATGGCCAGTATTATATTTTCAGCAAAGGACATCTTTGAACAAGACTTTGCGACCGCGGTTCGTGGGTATAATAAGAAAGATGTCGATGAATTTTTAGATGATATTATTAAGGATTATGAAACCTACGCAGCCTTAGTTAAAGAACTACGTGAAGAGAATAAGAGATTAAAGGCTGCCTTGGAAGAAGCCAGTGTTCGTCAACAGGAAGCCGTTGAAATCAAGGTGGAACCTACGCCGGTTGCTCCAATGATGAATGATTTGCGCCAACAAGCAACTGGATCAGTCACCAACTTTGATATTTTAAGACGCTTGAATCGTCTTGAAAAAGAAGTGTTCGGTCGCCAAATCATGGATTCCGAATTATAAGCTTCTAGTAAGGAACCAAGGAAAAACTTTAGGTGAATGCGAGAATTGAAATGAGACAACTTCTCCTGAAGGATAACCTTTAATAAGAAACAATGGTGCAATTTTTGGATAATCGCATGAAAGTTTTCTTTCATGAGGAAAGTCCATGCTAGCACTGGCTGTGATGCCAGTAGTGTTTGTGCTAGGCGAAACAATAAGCCTAGGGACGAGGTGACTCGTTACGGCGGTTGAAAAGGCTAAGTCTTTGATATGTCTGAATAGACCTGAAAGTGCCACAGTGACGAAGTTCCTTCGGAAACGAAGGAAGTGGAACGCGGTAAACCCCTCAAGCTAGCAACCCAAATTTTGGTCGGGGCATGGAATGCAGGGAAACGAACCTAGTATTCTGACTGGAAACAGTAGACAGATGATTATCGAAGGAAGTGGTCCCTAGTCACTTCTGGAACAAAACATGGCTTACAGAAAATTGCATAATAGGAAGGCGGGGTAGAGACGTTTGTCTCTCACTCTGCTGTTTTTATAGATATGAAACAGGTGAAGGACGCCGACCTTGAGGGGTCTGCTCCTTTTTTCACATAAAAGAAGGTAAAAAGATGAAAGAACAATTCCAGCTCATTGCTACTGCAGCTGCTGGACTCGAAGCAGTAGTTGGGAAAGAAATTCGCAATATGGGAATGGAGTGTCAGGTTGAAAATGGTCGTGTCCGCTTTCAAGGGACGGTCGATACCATTATTCAAACCAATTTATGGTTGCGTTCAGCTGACCGTATTAAAATTGTAGTTGGCAGTTTTCCTGCTAAAACATTTGAGCAATTATTTCAAGGCGTCTTTGCCTTGGACTGGGAAAACTATCTCCCATTAGGAGCCAAGTTCCCGATTAGTAAGGCCAAGTGTGTCAAATCAACCCTGCACAATGAGCCTAGTGTTCAAGCCATTAGTAAGAAAGCAGTTGTTAAAAAATTACAGAAGGTCTATGCCCGTCCAGAAGGGGTTCCCCTCATAGAAAATGGTCCAGAATTTAAGATTGAGATTTCAATCTTAAAAGACCAGGCGACGGTTCTTATTGACACAACGGGCTCTTCCCTCTTTAAACGAGGTTACCGGACTGAAAAAGGTGGCGCTCCCATCAAGGAGAATATGGCAGCAGCGATTCTGCTTTTGTCTAATTGGTTCCCAGATAAACCCTTGATCGATCCGACTTGTGGTTCAGGAACCTTCTGTATTGAAGCGGCCATGATAGGACTCAATATTGCGCCTGGTCTGCAACGTCATTTTTCTTTTGAAGACTGGAACTGGATTCCAAATGACAAGATTACAAAAGCACGCCAAGAGGCGCGGGCAGCCATCCGTCAGGATGTGACCCTCGATATCGCGGGTTCGGACATCGACGCTCGCTTAATTGATATCGCTCGACAAAATGCGGAGCAAGCTGGCGTGGATGATCAAATCAGCTTCAAACAAATGCGTCTGCAGGATTTACGAACTGAGAAAATCAACGGCGTCATCGTGAGCAATCCTCCCTATGGTGAGCGTCTCTTGGATGATGAAGCGATTGCTAAGTTGTACCGAGAAATGGGAGAGACTTTCGCCCCCCTAAAAACCTGGAGTAAATTTATCCTTACTAGTGATGAATTATTCGAGGAACGCTACGGAGCACTTGCAGATAAGAAACGGAAATTATATAATGGTACCCTCAAAGTCGATCTCTACCAATATTTTGGTCAACGGGTTCGGCGCCAGGTGGATAAATAGAAAGGAATGGCTGTGAGTAAAGAAGAATTGAATGCTCAAGAGGAGCACAAGCAGGAAGAACAAACCTTGGATTTTGAAGATGCCAAGGAGATGACGGTGGGTGAAGCTAGTCGTCGGAGCGAGGAAATTGAGGCCGGTGTAAGTGAGTCGGATTCAGTTTTGGATAAGTATATCAAGCAGCACCGTGCTGAAATTGAAGCCGGTAAATACGATACGCAGGTCTTACAAGCGGAAGCCTTGAAAGAAGCGACGTCTGAACCAAGACGAGTCATTGTGCCTGTTGATTTATCGGGTGAATCAGATTCCGAAAATGGAGAGGTCCATGTCTACGAACCGGGCAAATCAAGGGTGAATACCGACTCTGAGCCAGAAAGAGCATCGGAAGGCGCTGATTTATCAGAAACCATCGTAGCTGGAGCAGCACTTGCAGCCGGAGCGACCGTGGCAGCGGGTGTGGCTAGTGCGACTCAAGCGGCGGCTGATTCTGCTAGTAGCGATGTAAGTGGGCAAGTGGTAGCTGGAGCAGGAGTGGCTACTGGAACGGCCGGTCCAGCGACAAGTGCAGCGGCAACTTCACGCGCTCAAGCAGCATCTGCCTTAGATTTTGATAAGGACGAAGAGACACCTTTCTATAAGAAAAAAGCGGTTCTCTATTCGGTTGCAGCTCTCTTGGGACTTGGTTTAGTTGGTGGGACAGTTTACTATTATGTCTCTCAACGTTCAACTCCATCAGCGACAAGTACAAGTAGCTCTAGCAAAAAATCATCTAGCTCGTCTTCTTCTAAAACAAGTGTAGCGGATGATCTCAAGTCCTTTAATGACATGTACGCCGACTTCTTTACGGATGCAGAACAAACAGCCGTTAAGAATGAGAAATTTGGGGATTTGGATAAATTAAAAGCAGCCCTAGAAAAATTAAAAGGCAGCTCTGAATACGATGCAGCTAAGAAAAAATATGATGACTTAGCCAAACAAGTGTCAGCTATTCAAACGGTCAACTCTCAATTTGAGACAGCAGCCATTACCAATGGGGTCTTGGATCCAAATGCCAAGGCTAAATCTGATGCAGCCTTCACGGATACAACAACGGGCAACGAAGCCCTGGATAAGGTCTTGAAGGAAGCAAGTGAACAAGGACGTAGCCAATTGGTTGCGAGCCCAGCGCCTCAAACTGGTGGGACAGTGGTGACGACAGAACCGGCACCTGCGACACCAGTTGCACCAACGACGCCTACAGCGCCAGCTACACCAGTGACACCGACAACTCCAGTCGTGCCAAGCAATCCAGCACCAGGATCCATCGTGGTATCTGGTTACGGTGTGTCTCCAGCCACCTTCTTGCAACGTCACTTGAGTCGTGTGCCATATAATCAAGCGGCGATTAATGATGTCAACAACCCAGCTTGGAACTTCCCAGCAGGTGTGCTTGAAAATATCTTGAATGAATCCCGTCGTCGTGGTTACTTCACAGGCAACAACTACGTCTTAGAACGTGTCAATATTATCAATGGAAATGGTTATTACAACCTCTTCAAGTCTGATGGAACCTACCTCTTCAGTATCAATGCTCGTACGGGATACTATGTAGGAAATGCCAAAGGTCACGCAGACGCCTTGGATTTCTAAACTTAAATGTAAAAAAATAAGGCTCGGACAAATGTCCGGCCTTTTTTACTACTTAAATGACGTGACGCTGGAATGGGTCGTCTGAGATGCCTTGTTCCAAAATGAGTTTGGCCCATTCTTTGGCAGAGAAGAGGCTGTGGTCCTTGTAATTTCCACAGGACTCAATGGTCGTACCTGGTACATCTTCCCAAGTTGTGGTGGTCGCGATTTCTTCCAGAGATTCTTTGATGACCTGGGCGATTTCAGTCGTTGTAGGTTGTCCCCAAACAATCATGTGGAAACCGGTCCGACAACCAAATGGCGAGCAGTCAATCATACCATCCATCCGTTTACGGATGAGCATGGCGAGAAGGTGTTCGATGGTGTGAAGTCCCGCTGTCGGGATGGAATCTTCATTCGGTTGCACCAGGCGGATATCAAAGTTTGAAATGACATCCCCTTTAGGTCCACGTTCTTCCCCAATCAGACGTACGTAGGGTGCTTTTACAATCGTATGGTCCAGTTCGAAACTTTCAACAATAACTTCTTTAGTCATAATAGATCCTTTTCTTAAGCTTTTGGATAAATTATAACACAGAAAGGCCTTCCTTGAGACTTCCAAAAACGTTTTCAAAATTTCAATTGAGAAAAAGGGGAGATTGTGTTACAATGAAACATGGACTTGACAAAAGTTCATATACTAAATATCGAGGTGAAAACATGATACCAACTATTCTCACTGTTTTTGCCGTCATCATTGGTTTAGCTGTCGGTTATCTTGGCATCTCTATGAAAATGAAGGAAGCCAAAGAAACTGCAGAATTGACTCTTTTAAATGCTGAACAAGAAGCAACGAATTTAAGAGCGGTAGCGGAACGGGAATCGGATCTTCTCATCAAAGAAGCCAAACGTGAAACCAAAGCTCTCAAAAAGGAAGCCTTATTAGAAGCAAAAGAAGAAGCGAGAAAATATCGCTTGGAGGTTGAAGCGGAGTTTAAATCTGAACGTCAGGAATTAAAACAAACTGAGAGCCGTTTAACAGAACGTGCAGCGAGTTTGGATCGGAAGGATGACAATCTAACCACAAAAGAAAAAAATCTTGATCAGAAGGAACAAAGCCTCACTGATAAAGCGAAATATATTGATGAGCGGGAAGAACAAGTTCGTGCTCTAGAGCATGAGAAGGCTGCGGAATTAGAACGCATTGCGAATTTAACGCAGACGGAGGCTCGAGAGATTGTCCTCACCAAAACAGAGGATGATTTAACAGCTGAAATTGCCAGTCGCATTCGGGAAGCTGAACGCGAGGTCAAAGAACGCTCTGATAAAATCGCTAAAGACATTCTGGTGCAAGCCATGCAACGAATTGCTGGTGATTACGTTTCTGAACAGACCAACTCAACCGTCCACCTTCCTGACGATAGCATGAAGGGAAGAATTATCGGTCGTGAAGGTCGGAATATCCGGACCTTTGAGAGTCTGACAGGAATCGATGTCATTATCGATGACACACCAGACGTTGTCGTTCTTTCAGGATTTGATCCAATTCGTCGCGAGATTGCTCGTATGACCATGGAAGCACTCTTGAAAGATGGCCGGATTCATCCAGCTCGTATCGAAGAATTGGTTGAAAAGAATCGTCTTGAAATCGATCAACGGATTCGAGAGTATGGAGAAGCAGCTGCTTATGAAATCGGTGCACCAAACCTCCATCCAGATTTGATGAAGATTATGGGACGCCTTCATTTCCGCACCAGTTATGGTCAGAATGTCCTCCGTCATTCGATTGAGGTGGCCAAACTTTCTGGAATTATTGCAGCAGAGTTAGGTGAAAATGTTGCACTGGCTAAACGTGCTGGTTTCTTACACGATATCGGTAAGGCCTTGGACCGCGAGGTCGAGGGGAGTCACGTGGAAATTGGAACCGAGCTTGCACGCAAATACAAGGAAAATCCAATTGTAGTCAATGCAATTGCCAGTCACCATGGAGATGTGGAACCTGAAAGTGTCATTGCTGTCATTGTTGCAGCAGCAGATGCCCTGAGTGCCGCGCGTCCTGGTGCTCGGAGTGAGTCCTTGGAGAACTATATCAAGCGTCTCCAAGACTTAGAAGAAATTGCAAATAACTTTGATGGCGTTAAAAACAGTTTTGCCTTGCAAGCAGGACGCGAAATCCGGATTATGGTCAACCCAGGTAAGGTCAAAGATGATCAAGTCACCATTTTGGCGCACAAGGTGCGTGAACAAATTGAGGGCAATCTAGATTATCCTGGTAATATCAAAGTCACGGTTATTCGTGAGATGCGTGCAGTGGATTATGCAAAATAAAAGCCTAGTGAGTTTGGGACTTTTGTCCCAAACTCACTTTTTTGATTGTCGTTTCTTTTATGGGAAATCAGTTGAAATCTAGGTTGGTTTTTGATAGACTAGATAGAAGAACATTTAGAGGAGCAACCATGACTGAGCGAGGCTTATTAATCGTATTTTCTGGACCTTCAGGGGTAGGGAAAGGAACTGTACGTAAAGAGATTTTTGAAAGTAGTGACAACCGTTTTCAATATTCTGTATCCATGACGACACGTGCCCAACGTCCTGGGGAAGTGGATGGTGTAGACTATTTCTTCCGCAGTAGAGAAGAATTTGAAGATCTTATTCGTCAGGGACAAATGTTGGAATATGCTGAGTATGTAGGGAACTACTATGGAACTCCTTTGACCTATGTTAACGAAACTTTGGACAAGGGAATTGATGTCTTTTTAGAAATCGAAGTCCAAGGCGCTCTTCAAGTGAAAAAGAAGGTGCCAGATGCCGTCTTTATCTTCTTGACTCCTCCAGATTTAGAAGAGTTACAAGAACGCCTAGTCGGTCGTGGGACAGATTCTCCTGAAGTGATTGCCCAACGCATTGAAAAAGCCAAAGAAGAAATTGCTCTGATGCGTGAATACGATTATGCCATTGTCAATGACCAAGTGCCCCTGGCTGCAGAGCGAGTGAAACGTGTGATTGAAGCCGAGCATTTTCGTGTAGACCGGGTCATCGGTCATTACCAAGACATGTTGTCTGAAACGGTCAAATCGCAATAAGTTGATGAAAAGCCAGTCAGCGACTCTCCTTGTGACAGGCTGACCAATGATAGCGCTCGGATTGAGTGTGAAGAAGAAAAATTAGAAAAGGTGATAAATTATGATGTTGAAACCCTCCATTGATACCTTGTTGGATCAAGTGCCATCAAAGTACTCTTTAGTTATTTTAGAAGCAAAACGTGCGCATGAATTGGAAGCAGGAGCAGCAGCTACTAAAGAATTTGAATCTGTAAAATCAACCTTGCGTGCTTTAGAAGAAATTGAAGCAGGACTTGTAACCATCCACCCAGATCCAGAAGGTAAACGTGAAGCGGTTCGTCGTCGCGCAGAATTAGAGCGCCTTCGTAAGGAAGAAGAAGAACGCAAGATTAAAGAACAAATCGCTCAAGAAAATGAAGAAGGCGAAAAAATTTAAAAGCAGTTAAGAAGGCTGGGACCACACGTTCCAGTCTTTTCAATCTTATCGGAATGAGACAAACAAATGCTAGAGTGAAGGAGGCAAGATGACATACGCACAGATTATTGTGGATATCCCTTTGATGCAAACGGACCAACCCTATACTTATGTCGTTCCAGATTATTTTTCAGATATTCTTCAAGTCGGCATGCGTGTTCATGTGCCCTTTGGAAATGGGAACCGTCCCCTCTTAGGAATCGTGGTCGGCCTCACGAATCAAGCGCCAGACGATGTCGATACACTCAAAGAAATTCAGGCTGTCTTGGACGAAGAGCCGGTCTTTACCCAGGAACAACTCTGGTTAGCAGACCAAATGCGTAAGGATGTCTTTGCTTACAAAATCACGATTTTAAAATCCATGCTTCCCGCTTTTCTTCACTCCTCCTATGAAAAATATGCCTATCCGACTCCAGACCTTCCTTCGGACCTGTGCGAAAAGCTCTTCGGGGATCAGGAATGGTTGGATTTCGCTAAGCTGGAACAAAACATACAAGCACAGCTCATGCGGCTGGCTCGAAAAGGGCAGGTGGACATCGAGTACCGCGCTTTGGATCGCCAACAAATTAAAACCCAAACCTGGTACCGCGTCAAGCTGGAGGCCTTAAGTCAACTGGCCATCCCAGCTCGTGCGCAAAGACAAGTGGAGCTCAAGGATTACCTCCTGGCCCACCCAGAAGAGGGATTGATAGCAGATTTGAGAAAGATGCATTCGCCAGATGCGGTTAAAAAATTTATTGACCGAGAGATTTTGGAATTGGAAGACCGTGAGGTCAGTCGGTCGGACGTTTATTTTCAGGATGAGTCTGAGGAAAAGCCTCACAACCTCAATGCCCAACAAGCAGCGGCTTTAGCAAGCATGCTGGAGCACTTCCGGTCAGAAACCGTCAAGCCTGTTCTCTTGGAGGGCGTGACGGGGAGCGGAAAGACAGAAGTCTATTTGCAATTGATTCATTCCGTTCTCAACATGGGTAAAACCGCGATTGTCCTCGTTCCCGAGATTTCCTTGACACCTCAGATGACCCAACGCTTTATTCGTCGCTTTGGCAAGCAAGTGGCTATTCTGCACTCGGGTCTATCCAATGGGGAGAAATTCGATGAGTGGCGCAAGATTGCCCGTGGAGACGCCAAGGTAGTCGTAGGTGCCCGGTCTGCCGTTTTTGCACCCCTCAAAAATTTGGGTGCCATCATTATTGATGAGGAACATGAATCGACCTACAAGCAAGATTCCAACCCTCGTTACCATGCCAGAGATGTGGCTCTCCTTCGAGCAGGCTATAACCATGCGCTCTTGGTTCTGGGATCCGCAACGCCAAGTTTAGAAACACGGGCCAGAGCCAGCCGGAATCTCTACACCCTTATTCGCCTCACTGAGCGGGCCAACCCGCTGGCCAAAATTCCAGAGGTCCGGGTAGTCGATTTCCGAGATTATATCGGTCAGAACGATTCCAGCAATTTCACGCCACCGCTCCTTGAAGCCATAGCGGAGCGGCTCCAGCGTGGTGAGCAGACGGTTCTTCTCTTGAACCGTCGTGGCTATTCTAGTTTTGTTATGTGCCGGGAATGTGGTCAGGTCGATCAGTGTCCCAACTGCGATATTTCTCTGACCCTTCATATGGACACCAAAACCATGAACTGCCATTATTGTGGCTTTCGCAAACAGATTCCTCGAACCTGTGCCAACTGTGGCAGCGCGTCCATCCGTTACTATGGGACAGGAACGCAGAAGGCGGTCGAGGAACTGCAAGAATTTTTCCCCGATGCGCGAATCCTGCGGATGGATGTGGACACGACTCGGAAAAAAGGAAGCCATGAAAAGATGCTGGAGACCTTCGGGCAGGGCAAGGCCGATATTTTATTAGGCACGCAGATGATTGCCAAGGGACTCGATTTCCCTAACGTGACCTTGGTGGGAGTGCTCAATGCCGATACGGCTTTAAATCTTCCCGACTTTCGATCATCCGAGCGGACCTTCCAGTTGCTGACTCAGGTAGCCGGCCGTGCAGGTCGAGCCGATAAAGAGGGAGAAGTGATTATTCAGACCTATAATCCCGATCACTATGCCATTCAATTATCCCAAAGCCAGGATTATGAAGATTTTTACAACTATGAAATGGGCATCCGAAAAATGCTAGCTTATCCCCCTTATTATTTTACGGTCGGTTTAACCCTATCCCATCCCGATGAAGAAAAGGTTAAAACAAAAGCCTATGAAATCATGAGTATGCTGCGGCAGGCCTTATCCCCGTCGGCTCAACTCTTGGGACCGACACCCAAGCCCATTGCTCGGACCCATAATCTCTATCATTATCAAATCTTGATTAAATACCGACAGGAACCCAATCTTCAGGCGGTTCTTAATCAAGTATTAGAGATGACCCAAGAAAAAGAAAATAAACAGATGCGGATCATGATTGACAATGAACCACAAAATTTTATGTAGAGGTAGAAAATGAAAAAAATCTTATTTATGGGGACACCCGAATTTTCAGCAACGGTTCTCAAAGGAATCATTGAAAGCGAAGCCTATGATATTTTAGCAGTCGTCACTCAACCAGACCGGGCGGTTGGACGCAAAAAAGAAATTCGCATGACTCCAGTGAAAGAAGTGGCTTTGGCCCACGACCTTCCTGTTTACCAACCAGAAAAATTAGCCAAAAGTCCAGAATTGGAGGAGCTGCTTTCATTAGGTGCGGACGGTTTGGTGACAGCAGCCTTTGGTCAATTCCTTCCAAGTCGTCTCTTGGATGCCATGGACTTTGCAGTCAATGTCCATGCTTCACTCTTACCTAAATATCGAGGAGGCGCACCTATTCATTATGCACTCATCAATGGCGATGAGGAAGCAGGTGTGACGATTATGGAAATGGTCAAAGAAATGGACGCGGGAGACATGGTGTCTAAAAAGGCTATTCCCATTAGTGATGAAGACAATGTTGGAACGCTTTTTGAGAAACTGGCAATTGTAGGACGAGACCTCTTGCTGGAGACCCTTCCGGCCTACATGGCTGGAGAGATCACACCTCAAGCCCAGAATCCAGAAGAAGTAACCTTCTCGCCAAATATTCAGGCAGAGGAAGAAGTCATTGATTGGTCTCAGTCTGCTCGTCAAATCTTTAACAAGGTTCGTGGTATGAATCCATGGCCTGTGGCTCATACGATGTGGCAGGATAAACGCTTTAAGATTTTTGAGGTGGCAGAAGTCGAAGGTCAAGGAAGTCCTGGACAAGTCCTTTCAAAAACCAAAAAAGAATTGGTGATTACAACAGGAAACGGAGCAGTATCTCTTAAAACGGTTCAGCCTTTCGGGAAACCGAAAATGGCTATTGGAGATTTTCTGAATGGTCTGGGTCGTAGCATCGAAGTAGGTGATGTTTTTGGTGAATGAGTTGAAAGAAAAGAGAAAATTTTCTGCTAGAGAGCTGGCTTTGGACTTGCTCCTTCAGATTTTTCAGGAGGGAGCTTTTTCAAATATTGCTCTCCAAAAAGGCTTGAAGGCAGTTGATTTATCGGCTTCTGATAAAGCTTTGGTGACGGAATTGGTCTATGGAACGGTGGCGCGTAAAATCACCTTGGAGTGGTATTTGGCACACTTTATTGAGGACCGAGACAAACTAGACGCTTGGGTCTATGACTTACTGATGATGAGTCTTTACCAGTCTCTCTATTTAGATAAAATTCCTCAGCATGCCATCGTTCATGAGGCGGTAGAAATTGCCAAAAAGCGCTCCAGAAAAGGAGCAGATAAATTGGTCAATGCGGTGCTGAGAAGAATAGACCGCGAAGGCTTACCGTCACTTGATTCTATTAAGAGAAAAAATAAACGGCTTTCGGTTGGCTACTCTCTTCCGGTTTGGTTGGTCAAGGAATTGATGGATCAGTACGGGGAGGACAGGGCGGAGGCTATCATGGCTTCTCTCTATAAGCGGAATAAGGTGTCTATCCGTGTCACGGACGAGTCCAAGAAGGATCAGCTGGCTAAGGAATTAGAGATGACGGCTTCCCCCTTGGCTGGCACGGCTTTGACCAAGAGTCACGGGCAGGTGGCAAATCATCCAGGATTTTTAGATGGGGCTTTTACCATACAGGACGAAACGAGTCAGATGGTGGCGCCAACGCTAAGGTTAGAAGGGGCGGACGAGGTCTTGGATGCCTGTGCGGCTCCTGGCGGAAAGACTTGTCATATGGCCTCTTACCTAGATCAGGGACGGGTGACGGCGCTGGATTTGTATGCGCATAAGTTGGCCTTGATTGAGGAGAACGCCCAGCGTTTGGGTGTGGCGGACCGCGTGGTGACCCAGCAGGTTGATGCTAGACGAGTGGCCGAGGTCTTTGGACCGGATCGTTTTGATAAGATTTTGGTGGATGCGCCTTGCTCGGGGATTGGCTTGATTCGGAGAAAACCGGATATTAAATACAATAAGGAGACGGGGGATTTTCTGGCTTTGCAGGAGATTCAGCTGGAAATCTTGGACAGTGTTTGTCAAACCCTTAAAAAAGGTGGTATAATAACGTATAGTACTTGTACGATTGTCAATCATGAGAATCAGGAGGTCCTCAAGCGTTTCTTGGAGACCCATCCCAATTTTGAGCAGGTTCCTTTGGAGCATGAGCAAAAAGAGATCATGGTTGATGGTTGTTTGTTAGTCACGCCGGAGCTTTATGGGTCCGATGGTTTCTTTATTAGTCAAGTGAGACGCATGTATTAGAAATGAGAATCCTTGAGGAGTGCGTTTTCTTAAGGGGATGAAATTATTAGAAAGGTCGCAAGCTGGGAGTGCCTGGCTTGTGGGAAAGGAACTGACACTAGATGGAGATTGCATTAGTAACCGATGTCGGTCAGCGACGAACCAATAATCAGGATTTTGTCAATCAGTTTACCAACCGATCTGGAAAGATCATGGTTTTGTTAGCAGATGGAATGGGAGGACACCGCGCTGGGAATATTGCTAGTGAGATGGCGGTGACTGATCTGGGTGCTGCTTGGGTTGATACGGATATTCATGATGTCAATGGTGTGCGCGAATGGTTTGCAGAACATCTTGAAGCAGAAAATAAAAAGATTAACGAGATTGGAAAAGGCGACGAATTTAAGGGGATGGGAACCACTTTAGAGGCCATTGCCTTGATGGGGCGTGAGGCGATTTTTGCGCATGTCGGAGATTCGCGTATTAGCTTGATTCGTCAGGATCAATTGCGTCAATTAACGAGTGATCATTCCTTGGTCAATGCGCTTCTTCAAGCTGGACAGTTAACGCCGGAAGAAGCGGAACGTCATCCACAGCGCAATGTCATTACGCAATCTGTTGGGCAAGACGAGGAGTTGAAACCGGATATCAATTTGGTCAACTTAGAGCCTTCAGATTATCTCTTAGTATGTAGTGATGGTTTGACCAATATGGTCTCAGCTGATGAGATTTACGATATTATTTCAAGCGATATTCCGCTTGCAGAAAAGGCATCGACCTTGGTTCGTTTTGCCAATAACGCAGGTGGCTTGGATAATATCACGGTGGCTCTCGTTCGCATTGACGAGGAGGATCTTCTATGATTCAAGTCGGCAAAATTTTTGCCGAACGGTATAAGATCATCAAGCAGATTGGTCGGGGAGGCATGGCAGATGTTTATCTGGCTAAAGACCTGATTTTAGATGGGGAAGAAGTGGCAGTCAAAGTCCTTCGGACCAACTATCAGACCGATCCTGTCGCGGTTCAGCGTTTCCAACGGGAAGCCAAGGCCATGGCAGAGCTTGATCATCCTCATATTGTTCGCATTACAGATATTGGAGAAGAAGACGGACAGCAGTACTTGGCGATGGAATATGTGCCAGGTCTGGATTTGAAGCGCTTCATTCAAGAAAAATCACCGCTCTCTAATGAGACAGCGGTTCGGATCATGCAACAAATTTTGTTGGCGATGCGTTTGGCCCATATGCGTGGCATTGTTCACCGGGATTTAAAACCGCAGAACATTTTGCTGACGCCTGATGGACAAGTAAAAGTTACGGACTTCGGGATTGCAGTTGCCTTCGCGGAGACCAGTTTGACCCAAACCAACTCCATGTTGGGTTCGGTTCATTACTTGTCACCAGAGCAGGCGCGTGGTTCGAAAGCCACTGTCCAAAGTGACATCTATGCCATGGGAATTATTTTCTATGAGATGTTGACAGGGCATATCCCTTACGATGGGGATAGTGCGGTGACCATCGCGCTCCAACATTTCCAAAAGCCATTACCGTCCATTCGTGAGGAAAACCCACGGGTTCCTCAGGCTTTGGAAAATGTGGTCTTAAAGGCGACGGCCAAAAAATTATCCGATCGCTATAAGACGGTTGCTGAGATGTACCAGGATTTATCATCCAGTCTCTCTTACGACCGTCGCAATGAGCCAAAATTGGTATTTGATGATGGTTCGGTCGATACCAAGACCTTGCCAAAAATGCCGGTTCCGCCGGTAACAACGGCTAAAGCAGAAGCAGCGAATGTGGTGGCTAAACCGCAAACAGAAAAGAAGGCGTCAGCCACTAAGGCGCCTGCCAAGAAAGTTCCTAAGAAGAAACGTCGTCTGCGGACGCGCTACAAAGTTCTCTTTGGCTTTATGCTTTTAGTCATTGCTGCCTTCTGTGCTCTTCTCTATTCAAGCCCGCAGACGGTTAGCGTGCCAGATGTATCGGATAAGACCCTGGCAGAGGCTCGGAGCTTGATTGAAGCGAAGAACCTGGCAGTCGGTGATGTGGTAGAAGAAAATTCTGATAGTGTCACGGCAGGTAATGTTATTCGAACCAACCCTAAAGCGGGAGACCGTCAGAAGGAGGGAAGTAAGGTTCGTATCTTTGTCTCCAAAGGACCTGCCAACTTTATCATGGAAGACTACACGGGCATGAGTTCAAGTAAGGCCGTCAATGACCTCAAGGAACGCTATCATGTACCGGATGATCGCATCAAGTTAGTCGAGGTGGAGGACAACGATGTAGAGCCAGGTGTGGTCATTAGCCAGACACCTGAAGCGGGATCCAGTTTCGATCTCGATTCCAAAGATGTCATTACCCTACAAGTTTCCAAGGCTCTGACCTCTGTTGAGATGCAGTCCGTTATCGGATACAGTTCGGTGGACGCTCAAAATATCTTGATTGCTCTGGGTATCCCAGCTAATAGCATCAAGGTCGTCAAGAACAATAAGGAAGTGGACGCAACGACGACAGACCAGGTTGTCAACCAGACACCCGGTGTCGGAACCACCCTAAACTTGAGAAAAGGAAAAGTGACGCTCTATGTCGTTGATCCAACGCCAGCAAGCAGCTCCAGCTCTTCCTCTAGTCATGAGGAGTCGTCCTCTTCGAGCCGAACCAGCTCAGAGACCTCCAGTAGCTCATCCAATACCAATGATAATAATTAGATGAAACCAAACCTGCATGCCCAAGCGGTATGCAGGTTTTTTCACACCTTCGGTCCCTGGTCCGAGGGCAGACTTTCAAAAATCTGTTATACTAAAAAGAAGAACCTTATTAGAAAGAATTTCAAGAAAGAATACCATGAAAAAAATACATTTTCTTTTTTTAGTCGAAGGAATTCTCATGGTCTTGGCTCTGATGGACATATTGTCCGATAATTGGACCCGCTTCGTTTTAATCGTCGCCTTAGTCGTCCTTTTTTTCCATTTCTACAGAGCCAGTGAAAACCGCAATGCCATGGTCATCGGCCTGGTCGCCTTCCTATTTTTAGGCAGTATGATGAACCCTTATATCATTGCAGGAATCGTCTTCGCCATGGTCTATACCTTCTTTGCCATCCTTCCCTACCTCTATCGCGAGCGGACCCAGAAACATCTCCGCTTTCAGTCCAGCCTCAAGCAGGAGCGTCAGCGCACCCCGTGGATTGGCAACCTTCATCATATGGAAAAGGACGTTATCCAATTCGACGACATTGTCATCAACCGGGTTTGCGGGCGTGATACCATTCATTTGGATAATGTTATCCTCCATCAGCATGAGAATGTCATTGTCATCCGGAAACTCCTAGGCGATACCGTACTCGTAATCCCTGTTGACGTGGCCGTAAAACTTCATGTGTCTAGCTTTTATGGGGATGTTCGCTTTCCCCAAGAGCCGCTTCTCAAGGTGCGCAATGAAAGCCTCATGTTAACCAGCAGCGATTATGGCAAGGCCAATCGGTCCGTCAAAATCATCCTCTCAGGCTGCTTTGGAAATGTGGAGGTCATTCGTCGATGAAAAAGACCTACTACATTCTTTTATATGTCTATTCCTGGTTGGTCCTCATTGTCATCCTCAATTATCTGTTGAGGCTCTTTGGTTATGACTGGACCTATCTGCTGGGCAAGATTGATATCCTTCGAGGTATTATTTTTCTCTTCCTCACCGTAACCTTATCCATTACCCTTTTAAGTGGGGTACTCTTACAGTTGGTTCAAGCCTTTCAAACCTCTCGTTTAGAGCATCGTTTAGAGCAGATTCTAAAAGGAAAGGCACCCAGCCCCATGAAGCGAAAAGAGATGGACCGGAATCTTTTAGCTATCTCCAGTAGACTGACTCATCTAACGGAAGCGGTTCAGAATCAGGAGAACCAAGCCCTGCAGATGCGAGAGGAAATTGTTGAAGAGGAAAGAAGGCGGATTGCTCGTGATTTGCATGATACGGTGAGTCAGGAATTATTTGCGGCCAATATGATGTTGGCGGGTCTCTCTAGTCAATTTGAGGGAGACCAGGATGAGACGAAAGCCAAGCAATTGGACTCGATTTCCCAATTGTTAGAGACGGCTCAAAAGGATCTGCGAATTCTTATGCTGCAGTTACGTCCCCGTGAATTAGAGGGAAGAGACTTGGTAGACAGTATGAAAACCTTGTTAGCGGAAGTTGAAGAGCGTTCAGCCATTCAGGTTCGTTTTGAGCATGATGTGCACCAATTACCGGAGTCTATTGAAGAACACGTTTTCCGAATTTTACAAGAGTTTATTTCCAATACGCTGAGACATGCACAAGCTAGCCATTTGGAAATCTATCTTATCCAGCGAATGCATGAATTGCAGTTCAAGCTGGTAGACGATGGCATTGGCTTTCAAGCGGATCAAAGAGATAAGAGTCGATATGGGCTCAGAAATATTGAAGACCGGGTGCAGGACATGGCCGGTGATTTTCGCCTGTTAACCGCACCCAACCAGGGGGTTTCCCTGGATATCCGTATCCCATTATTACAGTAAGATGAGGTAACAGAATGAAGCTATTATTAGTAGACGATCATGAAATGGTGCGCTTGGGTCTCAAAGCCTTTTTGGATGCGCAAGTAGATGTAGAAGTGGTTGGTGAAGCCAGCGATGGGGACCAAGGTGTGGAAAAGGCACTGGAACTTCGTCCGGATGTTATCTTGATGGACATTGTTATGCCTGGTAAAAGCGGGATTGACGCGACCTTAGAGATTTTAAAAGCATGGCCTGAAGCCAAGATTGTGATTTTGACCTCTTACTTGGATAATGAAAAGATTGCTCCGGTCTTAGAAGCAGGGGCGCGAGGTTACATGCTGAAAACATCTCCTGCCCAAGATATTTTAGGAGCAATACGGAAAGTGGCCGCGGGAGAATTGGCCATCGAAAGCCAGGTACAGGATAAATTCCAGGCCTCCAAAAATCAGGTCCGCTTACATGAGGACTTGACGGCCCGTGAGCGGGATGTCTTAGCCTTGATTGCCAAGGGCTATGAGAACCAGCGGATTGCGGACGAATTATTTATTTCTCTGAAAACTGTTAAAACCCATGTGTCCAATATCTTGTCCAAACTTGAGGTCAGCGACCGGACGCAAGCAGTGGTCTATGCGTTTCAACATCATTTGGTGGCCCAGGAAGATTTTTAAGTTCAATCGTGTTATAATAGATAGCGTGAATGAATCGGGAGTGAGACGTGATTTCACTTCCGATTTTTTGATGAAATCGAGCTGGGAAGAGGAGAGTTATGGACGTAAAGACCAAGTACAAGGCGAAGAAAATCAAGATTGTCTTTTTTGATATTGATGATACGCTGCGCGTGAAAGAAACTGGATATATTCCTGAAAGTATTCAAACAGTTTTCAAGCAATTGAAAGAAAAAGGGATCATGACAGGGATTGCGACCGGTCGTGGGATTTTCGGAGTTGTTCCGGAACTTAGAGCCTTGGAACCAGATTTTCTGGTGACCTTAAATGGAGCATATGTCGAAAACCGAAAAGGTCAAGTCATCCATCAATCCATCATCTCGGCTGACCAAGTTCAGACCTTTATCGACTGGGCTCAGGCAGAGGATTTGGATTACGGTTTTGCAAGTAGCCATGAAGCGGCTCTGTCTACTCGAACACCAGCCATCAATGAGGCCATGGACATCATTTATCCCGATCTTCCGGTAGCCCCAGACTTTTACAAGCATCATGAGATCTATCAACTCTATACCTTTGAAAAAGGAGTGGAGAAAGAGGACTTGCCAGAAAGTCTCCGACAAGATTTGCGTTGCGTCCGTTGGCATCCCATTTCTTGTGATGTGGTCAAGAAAGAAGGCTCCAAGGCGACCGGTGTTGCTCAAGTCTTAGAGAGTTTAAACCTCAAACCTGCTAACCTTTTGGTCTTTGGAGACGGCCTCAACGATTTGGAACTCTTTGACTATGCGGGGCTTTCCATCGCCATGGAAAAGTCCGCCCCAGAATTGGCTGAAAAAGCAGATTTCGTCACAAAAACAGTAGAAGAAGATGGCATCTGGTATGCCTTGGAGGAATTAGGAATGGTAGAAAAAGAATTGCATTTTCCACAGTTAGACTTAGCAGCAGTTGAAGGTCCAAAAGCGACCATCCACACCAACCACGGAGATTTGAAGATTCAGCTCTTCCCAGAACAAGCACCCAAAACCGTCGCAAATTTTGTGGCTTTGGCTAAAGACGGCTACTATGACGGTGTCATTTTCCACCGCATTATCAAAGACTTTATGATCCAAGGTGGGGACCCAACCGGAACCGGTATGGGGGGAGAGTCTATCTACGGAGATCGCTTTGAAGACGAATTTTCAGAAGAACTCTATAACTTGCGTGGGGCTCTTTCGATGGCTAATGCTGGTCCAAATACCAACGGTAGCCAATTCTTCATTGTTCAGAATCAGAACTTCCCTTATTCCGCCAAGGAATTAACTCGTGGTGGCTGGCCTGCACCCATTGCGGAAGAATATGCTCGCGTGGGCGGAACACCTCACCTCGATCGTCGACACACCGTCTTTGGACAGCTGATAGATGAGCAATCGTACCAAGTATTGGATGCTATTGCTGATGTGGAAACAGCCGCACAAGACCGTCCAGTCGAAGACGTGGTGATCACATCCATCGAGGTAGAAGATGAATGAAAATTGGTGAGAAACTAAAAGGAAAGATTTCTGGGATTCAACACTATGGAGCTTTTGTCGAAATGGAAAATGGAGCAACTGGTTTGATCCATATTTCGGAAATAAAGACGGGCTACATTGACGATATCCACCAGCACCTACAAGTGGGGGAAGAAGTCTTGGTTCAAGTCGTGGACTTCGATGAATTTAGTGGCAAGGCCAGCCTATCTCTTCGGACCTTGGAAGAAGAGAAGCACCGCTTTCCAAAGCGCCATCGTTTTTCAAACGATCGCTACAAATTCGGCTTTTCTCCCCTTGCTAAACAAATGCCCCAGTGGGTTAAAGAAGCCAAGAGCTTTCTAA
>Cebus_capucinus_imitator_PRJNA485217_SSR118__coassemble_177_pt1 | contig 31069 bp, 31 predicted proteins | sample Cebus_capucinus_imitator_PRJNA485217_SSR118__metabat2_low_PE_001 | metagenome-assembled genome bin Cebus_capucinus_imitator_PRJNA485217_SSR118
GGCTCAAAATTGTCGCTATGTCCGGCAACTTCGTTCAGCGTGGCGAGCCTGCCATCATAGACAAGTGGACCCGGACCCAGATGGCGCTTGAAGCGGGAGCAGATTTGGTCGTAGAACTGCCCTTTTTGGTTTCGGTCCAGTCTGCGGATTATTTCGCTAAGGGGGCAATAGACATTCTTTCAAAGCTTGGAATTGACCAACTTGCCTTCGGCAGCGAGCTTGTGGTGGATTACAATGAGGTGGCCTGCTTGTATGCGGACCGCCAAGAAGAAATGGAAATCTACCGAGCAAATCTTCCCGCATCTCTTTCCTATCCCCAACAGACGGATCAAATGTGGAAGCACTTCCTTGGAATCGAATTTTCTGGCAACCAGCCCAATCATATTTTGGCTTTGGCCTATGCCAAGGCAGTGGCAGGTAAGGGAATTACTCTGAAAGCCATTGAGCGACAGGGGGCTGGTTTTCACTCTGAGGACCAAGTGGGGACCTATGCCTCCGCAACAGCTTTGCGCAAGCATATCGAGGACCAAGACTTTGTCCAGCGATTTGCGGTTAGGGCGGAGCTTTTGAAAGACGCTCCTAAGGTATCTTGGGAAAATTATTTTCCTTTGCTACGCTACCAAATTTTCTCGCATCCCGATTTGACTCAAGTCTATCAGGTCAATGAAGAGTTGGCAGTACGGATTCTTGAAGCGGCCCAGGGAGCCGAGTCTTTTGACGAGCTGCTGGATGCAGTGGTGACCAAACGCTATACCCGGTCGCGGATCCGGAGAATCCTGCTCTATATCTTGTGCCAAGTGCGGGAAACAGCCTTGCCGGCTGGTATTCATGTCCTAGGCTTTAGCCCTGCGGGTCGAGCCCACCTGAGCAAGATTAAATCTCAGGTGGACTTGGTGGTGCGTATCGGGCGCACGGCTTGGGATCCTGTCACCCAGTCTTGTGATCGGATTTTTTCCTTGGGGAATAAGGAAATAGGGGAACAAAATTATGGACGGATGCCGATTGGAATAGACGTGTCTAGCTGAAAGTGATATAATAATAAAGTTAAAATTCTAAACAAAGGAGATTCCCATGGGACGTAAATGGGCCAATATTGTAGCCAAAAAAACTGCCAAGGATGGCGCGAACTCAAAAGTTTATGCCAAGTTTGGTGTCGAAATCTATGTAGCAGCCAAAAAAGGGGATCCAGATCCGGAAACCAATACAGCGCTGAAATTCGTTATTGACCGTGCTAAACAAGCGCAAGTGCCAAAACACGTCATCGATAAAGCGATTGACAAGGCCAAAGGAAACACAGATGAAACCTTTACAGAAGGGCGTTACGAAGGGTTTGGACCAAACGGATCTATGTTGATTGTAGATACCTTGACTTCAAACGTCAACCGTACGGCTGCCAACGTACGTGCGGCTTTCGGTAAAAACGGTGGAAACATGGGGGCATCTGGTTCGGTTTCTTACATGTTTGACAACAAGGGTGTAGTGGTCTTTGCGGGCGACGACGCGGATGCGATTTTCGAATTGCTTTTGGAAGCGGATGTTGATGTGGAAGACGTGGAAGCAGAAGAAGGAAGCATCACGGTTTACACAGCACCAACGGATCTTCACAAGGCAGTTGTCGCTTTGCGCGAGTCTGGTATCGAGGAATTCCAAGTGACTGAACTCGAAATGATTCCACAATCTGAAGTGACTTTGGATGGCGACGACTTGGCGACTTTCGAGAAATTGTATGATGTCTTGGAAGACGACGAAGACGTGCAAAAGATCTATACAAATGTGGATGGATTCTAAGAAAAATCTGGGACAAGGTTCCCGGATTTTTTTCTGTTCGGAACCATCGTTTTCAGTTATAATTAGAATATAAAAAGAGATGTTTGAAAGAGAGAATAGGTATGCAACCATTTTATCGTCGCCTTGTAGAAATCAGGCACTATTTGCATCAGCGTCCGGAGTTGTCGGGCAAAGAGTTTGAGACGACTAAATTTTTGAAGCAACAGTTAGAGATGCTGCGGATTCGTGTATTGGAGACGCCGCTGGAGACAGGAGTGATTGCGGAGATTGGATCGGGGCAACCGGTCATTGCCTTGCGCGCGGATATCGATGCCCTACCAATCCAAGAGAAAACCCGTCTGCCTTTCGCCTCTCAATATGAGGGTGTCATGCATGCTTGTGGTCATGACCTGCATATGACCGCTCTACTTGGGGCGGCTGAATTACTCAAAGCGCGTGAGAAACAGATGGAGGGGACTATTCGCCTCATTTTCCAACCGGCTGAGGAGATTTCTGTCGGAGCGACCCAGGTTATTGAAGCGGGCTATATCGAGGATGTTCAAGCCATTATTGCTTTTCACAATATGCCGTCGATGAAGCCCAATCAAATTGGTTTTAAAGTCGGTGGGATCATGGCAGGCGTGGAGAAATTTCGTGTAGAGCTAGAAGGTAAAAGCACCCATGCGGCGCGTCCGGACTTGGGAGTGGATGTGATTGCTGCCATGACGAGCATGATTCAAAATTTGCAAATGATGATGGCACGGACTGTCTCTCCTTTTGACCCGGCAGTCCTTTCCATCGGTCACATCGAAGCCGGTTCGACCTGGAACGTGATTCCAAAAGAAGGTTTTTTTGAAGGGACCATTCGCTCTTTCAATCCTCAGCTTCAGAAACGGTTGAGGCTGGAGATGACACGAATTGTCAACCGGGCTGCGGATAGCTTTGGTGCCCGCGTTGAGATTCACTGGGACCATACGCCGCCTGTAACCTACAATGATCCTTTCCTAACCGAATTTTTGAGGCAACAAGATGCGGACCTGGGCTCCATCGTCGAAGCTGCCCCATCACTTGCCGGTGAAGATTTTGCCTTTTACCAACAACGTGTGCCAGGCGTCTTCGCCTTTATAGGCTCCAATGGTCAGCCAGACGCAGCTGATTTACACTCAGAATTTATGACCGTCGATGATGCGGCCCTCGAGGCTGCGGTACCCTACTATTTTAAAAATGCTCTCCTCCTCTTAGAATACTATAAACAAAAACTATAAAGGTGATAAAAACCTTTTACTAGTCAGCTTTTAGGAATTTTGATAAGATAAGGTATAGTTTTTAGTCGGAGGACAGATATGAAATTGAAAAACATTTTTAAACTTGTAGCAGTAGGAGCCTTGGCAGCGGGAGTATTGGCTGCTTGCGGTTCAAATAGCGCTTCAAAGAGTGATTCTGGTAAAAAAGATATTACAGTGGTGACCAATGCGTCTCCAAAACCGTTCAATTATGAGAACGAAAAGGGTGAGTTGACCGGTTATGAAATCGAAGTGGTACGTGCCATCTTCAAAGATTCTGACTACAATGTGAAATTTGAAAAAACAGAATGGTCAGGAATCTTCGCAGGTCTCGATTCTGACCGTTTCCAATTGGCGGTTAACAACATTTCTTACACCAAAGAGCGTGCAGGCAAATACTTGTATGCGGCACCAATTGCCAAGAACCCAAACGTCTTGGTCGTAGCCAAGGATTCAGATATCAAGTCTCTGGATGACATCGGCGGCAAGACCACTGAAGTTGTGCAAGGAACCAACTCGGCTGCCCAATTGGAAAAATGGAATGAAAACCACTCTGATAACCCAACTAAATTGACCTACACACGTGCGGACTTCCAACAAATCATGAGCCGCCTCAACGACGGTCAATTCGATTATAAGATCTTTGACAAAATCGGTGTCGAAACGGTCATCAAGAACCAAGGCTTGAACAACTTGAAAGTCATCGAGCTTCCAAGTGAAGAGCAACCTTACGTTTACCCACTTCTTGCAAAAGGTCAAGATGACCTTAAAGCCTTTGTAGACAAACGCATTAAAGAATTGTACGAAGATGGGACTTTGGAAAAACTCTCTCAAGAATTCTTTGGATCTAGTTACCTACCAGAAAAATCCGATTTGAAATAAGAGAAGAAAGCTCACCAAATGGTGAGTTTTTTTATCACGTATTTCTTGGGTAGGCGCCTGATGGTGGTTGGATTTCTAATCGCCACAGATGATGAGACCGGTTACATAGAAATCTGGGCATTGATGAGCCAGAAAATTGATAAGAAATTGTTGAAAAGAAAGATATTGGCGCATAGGAAACTGGATTCTTGTGATATAATAGTTTTGGAGTGATTCTTTGTACAAAAAACGTACAGATGTTCAAAGGGAATCATAAGAGGAGATGAAATGATTGATATCCATTCTCATATCATTTTTGGTGTAGATGATGGACCGAAAAGCATGGAAGAAAGTCGTCAACTTTTAGAGGAAAGCTACAGACAGGGCGTTCGGACCATTATCGCCACTTCACACCGACGAAAAGGCATGTTTGAGACACCAGAGGAGACGATTGCTGCGAATTTTGAGCAGGTGACGTCCTTGGCTGCTAGTATTGCGGATGATTTAAGCATCCTCTATGGAGCTGAAGTTTACTATAGTAGTGATGCTTTAGAAAAACTAGAAAAAGGAGATATCCCGAGTTTAGGTGGGACCCGTTTTGTTCTCTTAGAGTTTTCTTATCATACCTCTTTTGAGAGCATACATCAGGCAGTCAGTTCCGTTCAACGGCTTGGATTCATTCCTGTCCTTGCACATATTGAGCGCTATGATTGTCTGGAGGACCGTGCTGATTTGGTGGAGGAATTGATTGATATGGGATGCTATACGCAAATCAATAGCTCCAGTGTATTGAAGCCTCGATTATTCGGAGATAAGAAGAAGTTTCGTAAAAAACGGGCACGATATTTTTTGGATTATGATTTGGTTCATTTTGTTGCTTCAGACATGCATAACTTAGATGCACGTCCGCCTTATATGAAAGAGGCTTATGACATCATTGCCAAAGAATATGGGGAAGATTATGCCGAAAATCTTTTTAGGGGACATGCCCAATCCCTTTTACAAAATCAAGAATTAGATTAGGAGTTTACATGAATCAGTTAGAAAATAAAGAAGTTGAGATTGACTTATTAGCCTTTGCTCGCGTCTTATGGAAACGCAAAATTACAATTTTCTTAAGTACGGTCATTGTGGCGGCCCTGGCCTTTGGATACAGTGCTTTTGTACTAAAACCAGGCTACCAATCGAGTACCCGTATCTATGTAGTGAATTCTAATCAAGATAAGGGGAATCCGACCAACCAGGACTTGCAAGCGGGTTCCTTCTTGGTTAAAGACTACAAGGAAATTATTCTTTCTCAAGATGTCTTGAGCAAGGTGAAAGAGAACCTGGAGTATTCTGGTACCACAGCTGATTTGGCTAAAAAAATTACAGTTAGTGTACCAACAGATACTCGTATTGTGAAGATGACCGTTTCAGATGGAAACCCTAAAAATGCTGCAACCATTGCCAATGGCTTACGTGAAGTTGCTGCAGCAAAAATTATGGAAGTGACCAAGGTACCTGATGTTACGACCATCGAAGAAGCTTCAGAGCCTACATCGCCATCCACACCAAATATTCGTCGCAACACCTTGTTAGGAGCGATTGCTGGTCTGGTTCTTTCTGTCGGATTTCTCTTAACCGCTGAAGTATTAGACGACCGTGTGAAACGACCAGAAGATATTGAAGAACGTATGGAAATAACTCTTTTGGGTGTCGTTCCAGATATGAATAAATTGAAATAAGGAGTCCCTATGTCTGCTTTACAAATTGCTAAAAAGAAAAAGAAACATTTGACCCGTGCAGAAGAGTATTACAATGCACTTCGGACCAACATTCAATTATCAGGTGAAAATATTCAAGTCATTGAAGTTACTTCTGTCAATGCTAGCGAAGGGAAGTCAACTACATCGCTTCACTTGGCAGCAGCCTTTGCTCGTGCAGGCTATAAAACTCTTTTATTGGATGCGGATATTCGGAACTCAGTTATGTCCGGAACCTTCCGGAATGAAGGCAAAGTTTTGGGATTGACTGACTTCTTGACTGGAACCGAAAAATTAGAAAGCTCCTTATTTGACACCGAAGTAGAAAATCTCTTTGTGATCGAATCAGGACCCACTACACCCAATCCAACAGCTCTCTTGCAGGGAGAAACGTTTGAGAAAATGGTGAAAGTCTTGCGAGACCATTTTGATTATATCATTGTGGATACGGCTCCAATTGGTTTGGTCATCGATGCAGCTATCGTAGCCCGTGTCTGTGATGGTACTGTTCTTGTGGCAGAAGCCGGTGCTGTACGACGCAAGTTTATTTTGAAAGCCAAACAACAGTTAGAACAAACCAAAACACCTTTCCTTGGTGTGATCTTAAATAAATACGATTTCAAAACAGATGCCTATGGAGATTATGGTTCTTATGGATCCTATGGTCAATACGGCAAATAAGACAGAAATAAAATAGAATAAAAGGATAATAAGATGAAGCATATCATGAGTTGGCTCTTTCCTTCTCAGGATGCTTTTTCTTTCGGATGGCTTCAAGGGATAGAGGAGAAGATGCATCGCACTTTCCCCCAAGGATTTACAAGTGGTCAAAGTATTCTTTACTGGGGTTTCTTGGGACTGATTGTTATTGGAAGCAATGCTATGATGGTCTCAACCAGTCAGTATATGTATGATTATAGGAATCAATCTCAGGTTCCTATTTCCTTTAACTTTTTACCTGGAGGGGTCTTCCTTCTGGGATTGGTTTTATGGGGAATCCTTCTTTATCTCGGTAAGTCTTTGGAAGAAAAAGCGAGATGGATGGTCTATATTGTAGGACCAAGTTTTTTATGGATTTATGTGGAAGTGAATTTACTGATGGGGACGCTGTTTTCTGGCATCATTGGCATTATTGGAGTCATCTTTCTCTATTTTTCCTTGCTGGTGATGACTTGGTTCCTGGTGGATGCGAGAAATCGAGAAGCCCATTTAGAAGCAAGTGGACAGTTAGCCTTGCGAAAACGTCTCCTATCTTGGTGGCAGGAGCATCAAAAACGTTTGGGTCCTGGTTTGGTCTTCTTGCTTGTGATTTACTTTTTCTACCAGAGTTCTTTCCCACTAGAAGTTCGAATGATGGGTGGCCTCTTCATTTGGTTGTTAGCTAATATCGGAATCTTGCTCCTTGCAGTTTATAGTATTCTGCCTTATATTGGACAGAAATTATCGAGGCTTAAAAAATAAAATCAGGCAGGTTGACTCCCATCTAACGAATGGGAAGGTCAACCTGCTTTTTTGTTATAGCTTTTTCTTATATCTTTGTCTTCTTATTAACAATTTGTCAGTTCAAAGAATCTGTGAGATACTAGACAAGTATTAGTTTTAAAGTAAGGAGAAAGAAGAAATGAAATTAAAGAAATGGCTTGGCCTAGGTGCATTAGTAGCAGTTGCTGGTTTGTCACTAGCTGCATGTGGAGGTTCTAAGGGAGCAGAAGACACAAAGAAAGTAACCATTGCTCGTGTATCACCATCTGACTCAGAGGTGGCTCGTTGGGATAAAGTTCAAGAATTGCTCAAGAAAGATGGGATTACTCTTGAATTTAAAGACTTTACGGATTACTCACAACCAAATGAGGCAACAGATAATGGTGAAGTGGACTTAAATGCTTTCCAACACTACAACTTCTTGAACAACTGGAACAAGGAAAAAGGGAAAGATTTGACTGCGATTGCAGATACCTATATTGCTCCAATCCGTCTCTACCCAGGTAAAGATGTCAAGAAATTAGAAGATATTAAAGATGGTGCAGAAATTGCGGTACCAAATGACCCAACAAATGAAAGTCGTGCGCTTTATCTTCTTCAATCTGCTGGCTTGATCAAGTTGGATGTATCTGGTACAACCTTGGCAACCGTTGCGAACATTAAAGAGAACAAGAAAAACTTGAAGATTACTGAATTGGATGCAAGTGCAACACCACGTGCCCTTGAATCTGTTAATGCAGCAGTCATTAACAATACCTTTGTCACACAAGCAGGTATTGATCCTGAATCCGCTCTTTACATTGAGCAAAAAGATGAAAACTCTAAACAATGGTTTAACATTATTGTTGCGAAGAAAGATTGGGAAAAATCAGCTAAAGCAGATACCTTCAAGAAAATTATCGAAGCTTACCACACAGATGATGTGAAGAAAGTAATCGAAGAAACCTCGAAAGGTTTGGACCAACCAGTTTGGTAAGAATAAGGCGAAAGGAAAGAGGTTGGCAATGTGCCCGCCTCGCTTTTGCTTATAAGGACTTCCTATTTTGAGATAGGAAATTTGAAATAGAAAGGAAGCCGAATGGCTTTTGCTACAGAACAGGAACAAATTGCTAAGTTCCAAAATGATGATATCACCCAGCACTATTTTGAGGTCTTAAGGACCTTGATTGCTAAGAAATCGGTCTTTGCCCAGCAAATCGGTTTGACAGAGGTGGCTCGTTATCTGGGGGAGATTTTTACGGCGGCAGGTGCCAAGGTTGAGATTGATGAGTCTTATACAGCTCCCTTTGTTATTGCGGAGTTTAAGAGTCCCAAGTCAGATGCCCCGACCATTATTTTCTACCAACATTATGACACCGTACCAGCTGACGATGATCAGCCTTGGACGGAGGATCCTTTTACTTTGTCTGTACATTATGGCTATATGTATGGACGAGGAGTCGATGATGACAAGGGGCACATTACAGCCCGTCTAACAGCTGTTCGCAAATACCTGAAGGAACACGGTGAGCTTCCAGTCAATATCTTCTTTATTATGGAAGGAGCGGAGGAATCAGCCTCTACTGATTTGGACAAGTATTTGAAAAAGCACAGGAAGCGTCTCAAGGGTGCAGATCTTCTAGTTTGGGAACAGGGCCGATGCGATGCTAGCGGTAGGTTGGAAATCTCTGGAGGAAACAAGGGGATCGTAACCTTTGATATGGTGGTCAAGTCAGCTGACGTGGACATCCATTCTTCTTTCGGAGGTGTTATCGATTCTGCCTCATGGTACTTGGTTAACGCCCTATCGAGCCTGCGTGCAGCGGATGGTCGGATTGCGGTAGAGGGGATTTACGAGAACATCCAAAAACCCAACCAAAGAGAAGTCGATTTGATTGAGACCTATGTCAATGGTGACTATAAGGAATTCGAATCGATTTATGGTTTGGAATTGCCGCTTCTGGTGGAGGAGCGTCGTGAGTTTTTGCAACGGTTCTATTTTGAGCCAGCTCTGAATATCGAGGGTATGGGAACGGGCTACCAGGGCAAGGGTGTCAAGACCATCCTGCCGGCAGATGCTTTTGCAAAAATGGAAGTGCGTCTGGTGCCTGGTTTGGAACCGCGCGATGTCTTGGACAAGATTCAAGCGCAGCTGGTCAAGAATGGCTTTGACAAGGTGGAATTGATTTATACCTTGGGTGAGATGAGCTATCGGTCGGATATGAGCGCGCCATCCATTCTCAGGCTGATCAAGTTGGCCAAGGATTTCTATCCAGCTGGTGTGTCGGTTCTTCCGACGACAGCGGGGACTGGCCCCATGCATACGGTTTATGAGGCCTTGGAATGTCCGATGGCGGCCTTTGGGATTGGTAACGCCAATAGTCGTGACCATGGTGGCGATGAGAATGTCAAAATTGCGGATTACTACACGCATATTGAGTTAATAGAGGAGTTGATTGCTAGTTATGAGTAATGTAGAAGCAAAACCAATTATCGAATTGGATCATATTGATGTCACTTTTTATCAGAAAAAGCGTGAGATTCATGCGGTCAAGGATACGACCATCCATATTAATAAGGGAGATATCTACGGTATTGTGGGTTATTCTGGTGCCGGAAAATCAACCTTGGTTCGGGTCATTAACCTGCTTCAGGTACCGACTTCTGGAAAGATCACGGTCAGTGGGGATGTCTTGTTTGATGATGAAGCCGTACAATTGAAGCCAGCTGAGCTTCGTGAAAAGCGCCGTCAGATTGGGATGATTTTCCAACACTTTAATTTGATGGCCCAAAAGACCGCGCGTGAAAATGTAGCCTTTGCGCTCAAACACGCCAATATGACCCAGGAAGAAAAAGACGCCAAAGTAGAAGCGCTTTTGGAGCAAGTGGGTCTCAAAGAGCGGGCTGAAAACTATCCGTCTCAATTGTCTGGTGGTCAAAAACAACGGGTAGCCATCGCGCGTGCCTTGGCCAACGACCCTGAAATTTTGATTTCGGATGAAGCAACTTCAGCCTTGGACCCAAAGACTACCAAGGAAATTTTAGGACTCCTACAAGAGCTCAACCAGAAGTTGGGTCTGACGGTGGTCTTGATTACCCACGAGATGCAAATCGTTAAAGATATTGCCAACCGCGTTGCTGTTATGCAGGACGGTCAGTTGATCGAAGAAGGGTCTGTATTGGATATCTTCTCTGATCCTAAGAATACCTTGACACGTGACTTTATCACCACTGCAACAGGAATTGATGAAGCACTTGTGAAAATCTACCGTCAAAACATCGTGGCCAACTTGCCAGAGGATAGCCGCTTGGTACACCTCAAATATTCTGGTTCCACGACCGACACGGCTATCGTCAACGACCTCTACAAATCCTACGGTGTGTCTGCCAACATTCTCTTTGGGAATATTGAAATCTTGGACAACACGCCGGTTGGTGAATTGGTGGTTATTCTCTCAGGTAGCGATGAGCAGTTGGATGAAGCTGCAAAGGGTCTTCGTGACGCGCACGTTCAATTTACAGTCTTGAAAGGAGGAGCGTAAGAATGTTCGATTGGATTCAAACCTATATGCCTAACGTCTACCGGATGGGGTGGTCTGGACAAGCTGGTTGGGGAACCGCCATTTACTTGACCCTCTATATGACCCTAGTTTCTTTTGCCATCGGTGGTTTCTTAGGTCTCGTAACCGGCCTCTTCCTCGTATTAACGGCTCCAGGTGGCGTTCTCGAAAATAAATTTGTCTACTTTATCTTGGACAAGGTGACCTCGATTTTCCGTGCCATTCCTTTCATTATCTTGCTAGCGGTTTTGTCACCCTTCTCTAAAGCCATTGTCGGAACAGGAATCGGACCTAACGCAGCCTTGGTTCCTCTCTCATTTGCGGTCTTTGCCTTCTTTGCCCGTCAGGTGCAAGTGGTCTTGGCCGAATTAGACGGCGGTGTCATCGAAGCGGCCCAAGCATCCGGTGCGACTCTTTGGGACATTATTAAGGTCTACCTCTCAGAAGGTCTTCCAGACTTGATTCGTGTCACCACCGTCACCATGATTTCCTTGGTCGGTGAAACCGCCATGGCCGGTGCAGTTGGTGCCGGGGGAATCGGAAACGTAGCCATCTCATACGGTTACCAACGTTACAACAATGACGTGACCTTCCTGGCCACCTTCATCATCGTCCTTATTATCTTTAGCATTCAATTTATCGGTGACTACGCAACCAAAAAACTCAGCCACAAATAAAACAAAAGCGCCCCGGCGCTTTTTGTTTTTTCTCTCGCCCCTTTTGGAAAACCGCCCGCAAGCACTCAGCAAACTATGATATAATGGACTTTAGAAAGTTGAGGAGATTTTATGAACAGACGAACCCTTACCCAAACCGCTCTATTTGCTCTTTCCTACTTTGCCCTCATGGCTGTCGGTGTCAGCGTCGGCCGTTTCGTGGATCACACGCCCTATAAATTTTTAGCATCCGCTATGACTGCTGTCTTTGGTGGCATTGCTTACTTTTACTTTGTCCCCCGTATTCGTACCTTTGGTGCCATCACCATCGTCGGTACCCTCATGGGATCCTTCTTCCTCCTAACTGGCCACATGGCCTGGGCTTCCCTTCCAGGCTTCCTCTTCGGGTTCTTGGCAGACCTCATCGCCCGCCAAGGAGCCTACAAAAACACAACGCTCAACGTTACCTCTTTCCTGGCCTTTGCCTACACCGTCACCGGCCCCATCCTCATGATGTGGCTCATGCGCAGCGCCTATATCGCTTCTCTGGTTGCGCGCGGTAAAACATCCGACTACATCAATAGCGTGATGGTCCCAGCAACCACTTCAAATATTACAAGCTTCCTTCTTTCTGTTTTGTTAGGGGGAGCAATCGGAGCAGGAATTGGTTTAGCAGTCAATAAATACCTCCCATCCCGAGACAAATAAGAAGAGAAGTGTCTACCTATTTAAGTACAAAAGAGTGAGGATTCCCCTCGCTCTTTTTTGCGCATAGCACCTGACCTCCCGCAAATTGACATCGTTTCCCTCCAATTCAAACAACGCCACTCACCATTTCACACGAACATTCGTTGAACCTAGATATTGGCTAGATGTCGGACCTACGATCAAACGGATTCTTGTGGATTAGTCGTTTTGTCTTCTAGTGGCTTCAAGGCTTCTCGAAAATGAAGCAAAGTCCTCCATTTATAAGGATGTATAGACAAAGCATATAACTTGGAAGGCTGTTTTTTCGGTATAATAGAAGGAAGAATGAAAGGGAGGCTTTACATGAGTAATAACCTATTAGTTTTACAATCAGACTTTGGTTTGGTTGATGGTGCCGTCGCAGCCATGGTGGGGGTCGCAAAAGTAGAAGCACCTCAATTAGATATTCACAACTTAACACATGAAATTACACCTTATAATATTTTTGAAGGGGGTTATCGCCTCTTTCAAACGGTGGGGTATTGGCCTGAAGGAACAACCTTCGTTTCGGTTGTCGATCCTGGTGTAGGGTCCAGCCGTAAGAGTGTGGTTGCCTTAACAGAAGCGAATCAGTATATCGTGACACCAGACAATGGGACGCTTTCTTTTATTAAAAAACATATTGGTATCAAAGCGGTTCGTGAAATTTCAGAAGTGGTCAATCGCCGTAAGGATACGGAACATTCCTACACCTTCCATGGCCGTGATGTCTATGCTTATACAGGTGCCAAACTAGCAAGTGGTCATATTACCTTTGAGGAAGTCGGACCGGAATTACCGGTTGCAGATATCGTGGAACTCCCAGTGGTTGAAACCGTTGTGGAAGAGAATTTGGTCCGTGGTGCCATTGATATTCTGGACGTCCGCTTCGGTTCTCTCTGGACTTCGATTACGCGGGAAGAATTCAATAGTTTGAATCCAGCCTTCAACGATCGTCTGGAAGTGACCATTTATCACAATGATATGTTGGTTTATCAGAACCAGGTTACCTACGGAAAATCTTTTGCGGATGTTCGTATCGGTCAACCCATCTTATATATCAATTCCGTTTATCGGGTTGGTTTAGCTATTAACCAGGGATCCTTCGCTAAAGCTTACAATGTAGGCGTTGGACAAAACTGGTCAATCGAAATTAAAAAAGTTTAGGAGAAAACATGAATAATCGTTCCATTCGTACTGTTGTTGCTATCGGTGTAGGTGCCGCCCTTTTCTGGATTATCGGCTACTTTATTAAGTTACCCATTCCTTTTGTTCCCAACACCAATATTCAATTGCAATATGGGGTACAAGCTCTCTTTGCCCTCCTCTTTGGTCCTTTAGCTGGTTTCCTGATTGGCTTTATCGGTCATACTTTTATCGATTTGATGAGTGGTCAAGTATGGTGGTTCTGGGTCTTAGCTTCTGCCTTCTTTGGAGGAACTGTGGGTCTGCTTCACAAACGTATTCGTTTGGAGGAAGGAGTCTTTGGTGGCCGTGAGATCGTTCTCTTCAATGTGGTACAAGCTATTGCTGTGATTCTCTTTATGGGGATTTTGGCTCCAGCTGGAGATGTGATTTCCTCTCAAGAGCCTTTAAACAAAGTGATTGTACAAGGGATTGGTTCTTCTTTGGTCAACATCGTCTCTGTTGCTGTCGTAGGAACTCTTCTAATTAAAGTATATGCAAGTACTCGTGTGAAAGAAGGAAGTCTGTCTCAAGACGACGAATAGAAACCAAATGATTCATGTCCTTGTGGTTATTTCGTTCAAGGTTTAATCGATTTTATATTTCGAGAGGCTGGGACAAGGAGTTCTGGCCTCGAGTTTTATAATCGTGTAATCAGTTTCATGCAAGGGGGATAAGCTATCTCCATACGAAGCAATCATCGGACTTTGGTAGGTTGGGTCATTTAGAAAGACACTTTTTGCTATAATGGTAGAAAAGGCTTGGGGGTAGAGGTATGCTGTTAGAGGAGTTTGATGCAAGGAAATCTGCAATTATCAATCCGTGGGATTTGAATTGCAAAATAGAAGAGTTTCCAAAGACCGTTGTGACCTGTTTTGCCAGGACTACCTTTGAACGGATGGTAGCTGCTTTCGAAGGAGAGAAAATTGCAGAAACCAGTATGGCCAATGTGGAGATTCCCATTTATAAAGTCATGATAGATGGTGTGTCAATAGCCATTTATAATTCCCCAGTGGGAGCTTCTGCCTGTGTCGCTACTGTGGAGGATCTTGCTGTAATGGGAGGCGAGCGTTTTCTCTTTTTTGGGACCTGTGGTGTCCTAAATCAAGATATTGATGAAACCTCCATCATTGTTCCTTTAGCGGCACTGAGAGATGAGGGGACCTCTTTTCACTATATGGAGGCTACGGATGAAGTCTCCTTACAGTTGGCCAACCAAGAAGTTTTGATGGCCTTCTTAAGGGATCGACATATTTCTTATAGTAAGGGGAAAGTCTGGACTACTGATGGGGTTTACCGGGAAACTCTAGGGAAAATGAAAGAGCGAAAAGAAGCAGGAGCTATTTGTGTTGATATGGAAGCTTCGGCTATAGCAGCTTGGGCAGGTTTTAGGGGCTTGGATCTGGCCTACTTCTTTTATGCCGCTGACCATTTGTCAGAGGAAGCATGGGACCCAAGAACTTTAAGTAACCATTCGGACTTGGATAGTAAGGATAAGATTGCTGCTTTGGCATTAGAATTTGCGGTTTCTTGGACCCGTGACGAGCATTATGGAAAGTGATTTCCTAGGCTAGTGCTGGATTGGTCAATGGAAAGAGTTTTTCGTACACTGATGGAAGCAGTGAAGGTCCTAATAGTTGAATTAGTAACAAAAAAGACTGGCGATTTTGAACGTCTGCCGGTAGGGCGATAGAATGAGTAACAATATGAAAAAAACAATGATTGATTTTCAAAATTTTTCTTTTCAATACAAGGCCCAAACAGAGCCGACCTTAAAGAATATTGATTTGCAGATTGAGGCGGGAGAAAAGGTCTTGATTGTTGGACCTTCTGGTTCTGGTAAATCGACTTTGGCTCAGTGTATCAATGGGATTATTCCCTCTATTTATGCTGGGAAACATGAGGGGAAACTCTTATTAGATGGTAAGGATGCCTTCGAACTTTCGATTTATGAGAAGTCACACTTGGTGTCGACAGTCTTACAAGATACCGATGGTCAGTTTATTGGTCTCAGTGTGGCAGAAGATTTGGCCTTTGCTTTAGAAAATGATGCGGAAGACTTGGAGACTATGCAGGCCAAGGTAGCGGAGTGGTCTGAGCGTTTGCGTCTAGAGAAGCTCTTAGAACTTCGTCCTCAAGATTTATCAGGTGGACAGAAGCAACGGGTTAGTTTGGCAGGTGTCTTGATCGATGAGAGTCCTATTTTGCTTTTTGATGAACCCTTAGCGAATCTGGATCCAAAGACAGGACAAGATGTCATTGCGCTGATTCATGACTTACATGAGGAAACAGATGCAACGACCCTTATCATTGAGCATCGTCTGGAAGACGTGCTCCACCGATCGGTTGATCGCATCGTTTTAGTCAATCAGGGAAGGATTCTTTATAATGGTAAACCTGACGAATTGCTTGGGGGCACGCTTTTAAAGGAAAATGGAATCCGGGAACCGCTTTATGTGACAACGCTCCGTCAGCTGGGGGTTCAAGTGGAAGGGAAAGCTTCTATATCCGCGGTGGATCAGCTTGATCTGACTGGAATTGAGGTTGGACCTTTGCCGAAAGGCACTTCCCCTAAGGAAGCTGGGGAGGACTTGCTGGAGATTGAAGGCTTGCGGGTAGCTTATGGCGATCGTGTGATTTTGCCGGGGATTGATGTGAAGATTGCTCGGGGCGAGCGCTTGGCCATTGTCGGCCGTAATGGTGCGGGGAAATCGACGTTGGCTAAGGCCTTGTGTCAGTTTGTGGATAGTCAGGGGCGGGTTTCCTGGCAGGGGCAAGATGTGTCGGCGGACTCGATTAAGGAGCGGGCGGCTCGGATTGGCTATGTTCTGCAGAATCCTAACCAGATGATTTCAAAGACGATGATTTTTGATGAGGTGGCTTGTGGGCTGCGCTTGCGTGGGGTGCCTGAAGAGGAGGTGGAGCAGCGCGTGCATGCGGTGCTCAAGACTTGCGGGCTCTATCCGTTTCGGAAGTGGCCGATTTCGGCTTTGTCCTACGGGCAGAAGAAGCGGGTGACCATTGCTTCGATTTTGGTGCTTAACCCGGATGTGATTCTTTTGGATGAGCCGACGGCGGGTCAGGATCAGCGCAATTATACCGAAATTATGAATTTCTTGGATGCATTGAATGCTCTGGGGCATACTATTGTCATGATTACGCACGATATGCAACTGATGTTGGAATATTCGGACAGGACCCTTGTGGTGGTTGATGGGCAGATCATTGCGGATGCCAGTCCGGTGGAGATTTTGACGGATCCGCAGATCTTGGAGGCGGCTCACCTCAAGGAGACGTCCATCTTTAAGTTGGCAGAACGCTTGGGTGTGGATCCGATTGGCTTGACGCAGTTTTACCGTAATGGAAAGGAGCAGGAAGATGAATGAGTCGATGAACTTAGTGGGCTATCACGAGGGAAATTCTTTTTTGCACCGTTTGTCTGGTGCTAGCAAATTGATTTTTTTCCTACTGGTTTCTTTGGCCAGCATGATGACCTTTGATACGCGTTTGCTTTTGCTTATTGCGGTGGGGTCTTTGCTGCTCTTTCGTATGGCGGGCTTTCGCTTCAAGCAGGTTGCTTTTGTGATTGGTCTGGCTGCCTTCTTTGGGATTTTAAATCTTCTGATGATTTATTTGTTTTCACCGCAATATGGGACGGAACTTTATGGGACACGAACGGTTTTGTTAGGCTCTGGAGGTTACGCCTTGACTGCTGAAGAGATTTTTTATCTGTTCAATGTCCTGCTAAAATATGTATGTACGATTCCTTTAGCCTTGCTTTTCTTGCTGACGACTCATCCCAGCCAGTTTGCTTCTAGTTTAAATCAGTTGGGAGTGCCCTATAAGGTGGCCTATTCGGTGAGTTTGACCCTTCGTTATATTCCGGATTTGCAGGAAGAATTTTTTATGATTCGCAAATCACAGGAAGCGCGCGGCTTGGAGCTGTCTAAGAAGGCAGGTTTGTTGCAGCGTCTGAAAGGGAACATCCAAATTGTGACGCCTTTGATCTTATCTTCGCTGGACCGGATTGAGTCCATTGCAACCGCTATGGAATTGCGACGCTTTGGTAAGTTGAAGAAGCGGACCTGGTTTCGTTATCAGGCTTTAGGAAAATCAGATTGGCTTGTTATTGGATTTGCCGGTTTGATTGTGGTAGTTAGTATAGCCTTGTTTACCGTGAATGGTGGACGCTTTTATAATCCGTTTGTTTAATAGAAGACGGAATACTCGATAGTTTCTCTTTTAGATAAGAGGTGAAGCTGTCGGGTGTTTTTTTTGTCAAACAATTTAATAAATGAAGGTCAAGGTAGATGTTATTTTTATGCAACATAATACTCTACATATCAAAATGTTTTCTGAAAAAATGATGAAAATTTCACTTTGAATTTAGAAAGAATAGGAGTATAATGAATGCATCAAAGGATAGATTTCTCTATTTATGTTAACTTTTAATAATGGAGAGGATTGGTATGGACACAATAATTGTAAAAGACTTATCCAAACGATTTAAAGATCAAGTAGCTCTTGATCGGATTTCGTTTTCGATTGACCAAGGAGAAATCTTTGGATTCTTAGGTCCTTCAGGTGCAGGAAAAACAACGACCATCAATATTTTAACGGGACAAATGAAAGCAGATGACGGGGAGGTTTCCTTGTTAGGTATTCACCCACAAGACTATAAAGCGGAAGATTACCGGGAATTGGGGATTATGAGTGAATCAGTTGGTTACTATGAACGGATGTCCCTTTATGAGAATCTAGAATTTTTTGCTCGTTTCCATAAGGTCCCAATGGAAGAAGTAGATCGTCTGCTAAAGCAATTAGATTTATACGAGGTTAGAAAGACAAAAGCAGGTAAATTATCAACAGGACAACGTCAACGTCTATTTTTGATTCGGGCCATTTTACACCATCCAAAGATTGTGTTTCTGGATGAACCAACCTCTGGTATGGATCCGAGTCTGGCTCAAAAGGTTTACAAGGTTCTTCTACAACTCAAGGAATCTGGAGTCACCATTTTTCTAACCACTCATAACATGCAAGAAGCGACCAAACTATGTGATCGGATTTGTCTTCTTTTTGAAGGAAGGATTATTGAGGCTGGTTCTCCACAAGAAATCATCCAAGGCTATAGTAACAGTGATCAGGTTCACCTTCTTTTTAAAGATGGGAGTGAAAAGGTTGTTTCAAGAGAGGAAGTTCGAGAGTTTATGTCGCCTGACCTCGTTTCAATGCATTCTGTTGAAGCGAGTCTGGAAAGTATTTTTATTTCACTGACAGGAGAAGGCTGGCATGAAGAATGACATGAAGAGTTTACTCTGGTTGCGCTGGCATTACCTTCTGGGCAATAAGTTATTCCTGCTTGTTATGTTGATTCCTTTGTTTGCAGTTAGCTTTTTTGTCAGAATCGAAGGTAGCGGTTCTAGTTTGGGATTTTTAGGTATTGTAGTCCAATTAATTTATGGAGTGACAGCAGGCTCCTTCGTGGCTGTTTCCGTTGCAGAAGAAAAAGAGAAGCGGACGCTATCCCTCTTGATTCTTTCGGGAGTTTCTACAGGAAGTTATATTTTTACGGTTTCTCTCTTTCCATTGTTATTTGCTATGGCTGAAGCAAGTGTAGTTCCAATTATCCTTCATATTGAATGGAACAGTTGGTTTCCATTTCTTCTTGTAGCATGTTTCAGTAGTCTGGTCTTCATAGCGATCAATCTCCTCATTGGTTTGTATAGTCAAACGACCAATCAAGCCAATGTTTTAACGACTGTGCTCTATACTCTTGCGCTGATTGTTCCAATTTTAGCTCGAGGAGTTAAATGGATGGATGATCTTTTATCCTACAGTTTTTTATCTGCGAATAGCCATTTTTTTAATTCACCAAGAACATTTTCTCCAATGGATTCTTCCGTAGGGATGCTCGTTATTTGGTTACTCTTACTTTGGGGTGCAGTTTTTGTATCCTACAAACGTCAAATCAGAATAGGAGAGTGAAAGTCGGTATGCTTAGTTTATTTTGGTTGCGTTTACGAATTTTGTGGAGCAATAAGATGATTTTAGGGATGGCCTTTGCTCCGCTTTTATACATGTATGCTGTGTCCTTGTTTGATTTTGGTCCAGAAGGGATTCTGTTACAGTCTACAGTGCTCAGTACCATCTATGGCTTTACCTCTGGTACCTTTGTTTCGTCTATGATTGCGGAGGAAAAAGAGAAAAATACCTTGAAAACCTTACTCCTAAATGGAGTTTCCTCTTGGCAGTATTTGTTTACCGTGATTTTTTTTCCGCTTTTATTTTCTATTGTTGAGATTTCTCTCCTCCCACTTATAATGGGTGAGCAGTTAGAAAAGCCAATTGTATTTTTTGCAATCACTAGTATGACGTCTTTGGTATTTGTAGAAATAAATGTGCTCATTGCACTATTAAGTAAAGGTGTTGCCCAAAGTAGCTTCTTTAGTATGCTTTTGTACATGCTAGCGAATTTCTTGCCCCTTGTGATGATGATGCAGGAAAGCGTGAAGAAATGGGTAGATTGGACCTTCGTAGGTCCAAATACTAATTATTTTCTGTTTAAGGAGATTACTTCAATGAGAGATCAGAATTTTCTAGTATTAGGTCTCTGGATTTTTATCCTAGGCATTCTGCTGATTCTTGTTTATCGAAAAAGTATGCAAATAGGGGAATAACGGAGAAAGGAAGGAAGAAATAAAAACAAAAGCAGTACACAACTCAAGTTGGTAACTAGAGTTGTGGACTACCTTTGTCCAGATAACTTTTGCTATAGCGGACGCTTGTTAGGTACACCCGCTTTGCGAGGATACTTGTTCGGTGTCTCTTTTTTCTTCTCGACGATGGTCATGAAGCGTTTGTCTCCATTTGGTAACTGGTACTCACGGTTATCCACGACCTTGCTAAAGAGCACGTTCAAGGCGTTTTTCGCTTCACCTAACTCCTCTGGAGCATTGCTGGCTTTCAGCGCAATGAGGCGACCTCCTACTTTTAAGAAGGGAATGGTCAACTCAGACAAGACTTGCATACGGGCGACTGCTCGTGCAGTCACCACATCAAATTGGGCACGAAATGCCTTATCTTGTGCAAAGTCTTCAGCTCGACCATGGTAGAAATGGACGTTTTCAAGTCCCAATTCTTCTGCCAAAAGATTTAAAAAGTTAATCCGCTTATTGAGTGAATCGATAATGGTGACGTCCAAAGAAGGGGCAATGATTTTCATTGGTAAACTTGGAAAACCAGCGCCAGCTCCAATGTCTAGTAATTTGATGGACTCGTCCTTTAAATCACCTTGAAGAAGGGGAGCGATGGAGTCAAAGAAATGCTTCAAGTATACCCCTTCTTCATCGGTAATGGCCGTTAAATTGATTTTATGATTCCATTCAACGAGGAGTTGGAAATAACGTTGGAATTGGTCTTTTTGACGGTCGCTGAGTGTCACTCCTGATGCTTCAAGTGCTTCGTAAAATTCTGTTGGTGTCATAATTTCCTCCGATAGTATGGATACATTTTACCACAAAGAGAAGAGAATTTGGTATACTAAAGAAAAGTAAGGGGCGCGGGGCCCTAAAAAGGAGAACACTATGAACTGGTTGATCATTATCGCCATCGTCGCCGTAATCGTGCTTTTTGTTATTGTGTCCTACAATGGCTTGGTACGTGCGCGCATGCAAACGCAAGAATCTTGGAGCCAAATTGATGTGCAGCTGAAACGCCGCAATGACTTGATTCCGAACTTGATTGAGACTGTGAAAGGATACGGCCACTACGAGCAAGATACCTTGGAAAAAGTGACGCAATTGCGTGCCCAGGTCGCAGCCGCAACGTCACCAGCTGAAGCGATGAAAGCCAGCGACGCCTTGAGTCGTCAGGTATCAGGCATTTTCGCGGTCGCTGAAAACTACCCAGATTTGAAAGCCAATGCCAATTATCTGAAGTTGCAGGAAGAGCTGACCAATACTGAAAATAAAATTTCCTATTCACGTCAATTGTATAATTCTGTGACATCCAACTACAACATCAAAATTGAATCCTTCCCAAGTAACCTGGTCGCAGGGATCTTTGGTTTCCATAAAGCCGATTTCCTAGCGATTCCAGAAGAGGAAAAAGCTGTTCCGAAGGTGGATTTCGGTTCAACCGGATTAGGGTAGTCAGGCATGCTTTACGATCAAATTGCACGCAACAAACGTAAAACCTGGGTGTTGCTTTTGGTCTTCTTCATTCTCTTGGCAGCAGTTGGAGCGGCTTGTGGCTATTTCATTGTAGGAAACATGTCGGCTGGAGTTGTGATTGCTCTGATTATTGGTTTGATCTATGCGGTGAGCATGATTTTTCAATCGACGGATGTCGTCATGGCTATGAATGGCGCACAGCAGATTTCAGAAGAGGATGCACCGGAGTTTTACCATATTGTGGAAGATATGGCCATGGTAGCGCAGATTCCTATGCCCCGGGTTTATATTGTAGATGACCCATCACCCAATGCCTTTGCAACGGGTTCTAGTCCAGAAAATGCTGCGGTGGCAGCAACAACTGGGATTTTACGAATCATGAATCGTGAAGAATTAGAGGCTGTAATTGGTCATGAGGTATCGCATATCCGCAATTATGATATCCGTATTTCAACGATTGCGGTTGCTTTGGCCTCCGCCATCACCATGCTGACAAGTATTTCGAGTCGCATGATGTGGTACGGTGGGGGTAGTCGACGATCCTCTAATGATCGAGATTCTGATAGCGGAGGCAATATCCTCATATTGATTTTCTCAGTACTCGTTATTATTTTGGCGCCACTTGCGGCTACTCTTGTTCAGTTGGCTATTTCGCGTCAACGGGAGTACTTGGCAGATGCCTCTAGTGTGGAGTTGACTCGAAATCCTCAAGGAATGATTCATGCTCTTGAGAAATTAGACCATAGTGAACCTATGCAGCGAGAGGTAGATAGTGCTTCTGCAGCCCTTTATATTAACGATCCCAAGAAGGAAAGTGGTTTTGCGAGATTCTTTTATACGCATCCACCGATTGCGGATCGGATTGAACGGTTAAAGCATATGTAAAGGATAGAAAAGAAGGCGATTTCAAGGAGACGCCTTCTTTTTATGATATAATGGACATAGTAAAATGTAGAGGTAGAAACATGTTATTTTTAGCAGAAATTCGTCGCCATCCGGAAGGGTTGGCTTTTGATGAAACCTTTGACCTAGCGTCAGAATTGAAGGAACGCAATCCAGAAATCTTAAATGTGGAAGGGGTTCGTGCGGAAGGACAGGCTCGCTTTGAAGAGGGACTCTATTTTCTTGACTACACCCTTTCTTATACCATTACGTTGGCTTCTAGCCGGTCTTTAGAACCGGTTGTGTTTGAAGAATCCTATCCAGTTTCTGAAATCTTCATGGAAGCCGACGGTAGTCATAAGAAAGAAGAATGGCTAGAGGATGAACTGATTCTGGTTATTGAAGGCAACCGGATCAACCTGGCAGAAAGTGTTGGAGACAATATTCTTTTAAATGTTCCCATGAAAGTCTTAACACCAGAAGAAGAGGCTGGCGGTGGAATGGCGGAAGGGAATTCATGGAAAATCATGAGCGAGGAAGAATATAACCGCATGCAGGAAGAAAAAAAAGAAGCCAGTAGTCCTTTTGCAGGATTAAATGGTTTGTTTGAGGATAAATAAGAATGTGGAGGGAGCGTGTCCTTCCTCTTTTTTATAGGGGAAAATGTAACACAATGGGGCCTCCAGAAAGAAATCCCCTCGAAATACTTTCAATTAAGGTCAGAAAATGATAGAATAAAACAAATACAATAGAGGAGTTTCTAATGACTAAAGCAAACTTTGGTGTTGTTGGTATGGCCGTTATGGGTCGTAACCTTGCCCTTAATGTTGAATCACGTGGTTACACTGTAGCCATTTATAACCGTTCAAAAGATAAAACAGAAGATGTTGTGGCATCAAATCCTGGAAAAAACTTGGTTCCTTACTTTGATGTTGAAAGTTTCGTAAATGGAATTGAAAAACCACGTCGTATTATGCTCATGGTTCAAGCAGGACCTGGTACAGATGCAACCATTCAAGCTTTGTTGCCACACCTTGAAAAAGGGGACATCTTGATTGATGGAGGAAATACTTACTTCGAAGACACCATTCGTCGTAATGAAGAATTGGCAAACTCTGGTATCAACTTTATTGGTGCTGGTGTTTCTGGTGGTGAAAAAGGAGCCCTTGAAGGTCCTTCTATCATGCCTGGTGGACAAAAAGAAGCTTACGAATTAGTAGCAGACGTCTTGGAAGAAATTTCTGCAAAAGCACCTGAAGATGGAAAACCATGTGTTACTTATATCGGTCCTGATGGAGCTGGTCACTACGTGAAAATGGTCCACAATGGTATCGAATATGGTGATATGCAGTTGATTGCTGAAAGCTACGACCTCATGCAACACTTACTTGGTCTTTCAGCAGAAGAAATGGCTGAAATCTTTACTGAATGGAACAAAGGTGAGCTTGACTCTTACTTGATCGAAATCACTGCTGATATCTTGACTCGTAAAGATGACCAAGGTCAAGATGGACCGATTGTAGACTATATCTTGGATGCAGCAGGAAACAAAGGGACTGGTAAATGGACTAGTCAACAATCTCTTGACTTGGGTGTTCCATTGTCATTGATTACAGAATCTGTATTTGCACGTTACATTTCAACTTACAAAGAAGAACGTGTTCATGCTTCTAAAGTCTTGCCACAATCTACCTTCAAATTTGAGGGAGACAAAGCAGAATTGGTTGAAAAAATCCGCCAGGCTCTTTACTTCTCAAAAATCATCTCTTACGCACAAGGTTTCGCTCAATTGCGTGTGGCTTCTAAAGAGCACAATTGGAATCTTCCATTTGCGGACATCGCTTCAATCTGGCGTGATGGATGTATCATCCGTTCTCGCTTCTTACAAAAGATTACAGATGCGTACCACCGCGATGCAGATCTTCCTAACCTTCTCTTGGATGAATACTTCTTGGACGTAACGACTAAGTACCAACAAGCGGTTCGTGATATTGTATCACTTGCTGTTCAAGCAGGAGTTCCAGTACCAACCTTCTCAGCTGCAATTACCTACTATGATAGCTACCGTTCTGAGAACCTTCCAGCGAACTTGATCCAAGCACAACGGGACTACTTTGGTGCTCATACTTACCAACGTAAAGATAAAGAAGGTATCTTCCATTACTCTTGGTACGACGAAAAATAAGAACAGTGAAAATTCCGCAAACTTGTGGAATTTTCGTTCTATCTAGGAACAAACTGTATGGCAAAGAATATTTTATTAGTTGAAGAAGAATATACCTTATCGAATTTTCTTAGTTTAGAATTGCAAGAAGCAGGCTACCATGTGGAGACAGCTAGAGAAGCAAAGGAAGGGCTAGTCTTAGCTGAAGAGCGAGATTTTGATTTGATTTTGTTGTCTTGTCAAATGCGAGGGATGGCGGCGTCTGACTTTGCTAGTCACTTGGCGCAGGTGAAACCAGCACAAGTAATCATTGTATCAACCTACCGGGAAGATTTGGAAGATGAATTAGAAAGCATTCAAAAGTTTGCTGTCTCTTATGTCACCAAACCGATTATTGTTCCCAATTTATTAGAGACGATTTCCTCAATTTTTAGAGGACGCGACTTTATTGATCAACATTGTAGTCAAATGAAGGCTGCGACTTCTTATCGTAATCTTCGTATTGATGTTCAGAATCATTTGGTTTATCGTGGGGAGGAGTTAATTGCCTTAACTCGTCGTGAATACGATTTATTAGCTACCTTGATGGGAAGTAAACAGCCTATGACACGTGAACAACTCTTAGAGCGTGTCTGGAAATATGAAAGTGCAACAGAGACCAATGTAGTCGATGTTTATATTCGTTACTTACGTGGGAAAATTGATGTAGCTGGGCAACCTAGCTATATTAAAACCGTTCGCGGTGTCGGTTATGTCATGCAAGATGGGCAATAATCAGTGGGCTGATGAAGCTCATAGTTAAGGAGAGTGGGCACGTTGAGGTAGTTGTCGATAGCCAACATCTCCTCGATGAGCCTCTCTTCTTTTTGTAACAGCCTTCTATCAAAACCGATGCAATTTCGCTACGGGTATGATATAATGAAGCAATCACTATATTTTGTAACAGGAGAAACACATCTATGGAAGACCCCAGTCAGCAGACTATTCTTTGGCAAGTGCTTTTACTTGTCGTACTTACTTTTTTAAACGCCTTTTTCTCGGCCTCAGAAATGGCCATGGTTTCGCTTAATCGTTCTAGAGTAGAGCAAAAAGCAGCAGAAGGTGATAAAAAGTATGCACGCTTGTTGCAGGTCCTAGAAAATCCCAATAATTTTTTATCAACTATTCAAGTTGGGATTACCTTAATCAATATCTTGTCAGGGGCCAGTCTTGCAGATAGTCTTGGTCAAGTCATTGCCAAAGCACTTGGTGGTGGCCAAACAGCTCATGCGGCAGCGAGTTTTATTTCCTTGGCGCTTTTGACTTATATCTCGATTGTATTTGGTGAACTCTATCCTAAGCGCATTGCCTTGAATCTGAAGGATGAATTAGCCGTTCAAACGGCACCGGTCATTATCTTTTTAGGTAAGATTGTTAGTCCCTTTGTATGGCTTTTGTCAGCTTCTACCAATCTGATTTCTCGTTTAACACCGATGACATTTGACGATGCGGATGAAAAGATGACGCGCGACGAAATCGAGTATATGCTCACCAATAGTGAAGAAACCTTGGATGCGGAAGAAATTGAGATGTTACAAGGAATCTTCTCATTGGATGACTTGATGGCTAGGGAAGTGATGGTAGCACGGACAGATGCCTTTATGATTGATATTGAGGATGAATCACGTGACAATATCGAAGCCATTCTCAAACAAAATTTCTCTCGTATTCCGGTATACGAAGGGGATAAAGATAATGTGATCGGTCTTATCCATACAAAACGTCTCCTTACCGAAGGTTACTTTCAAGGGTTTGAAAATATTCATATTCGGAAAATTTTACAAGATCCACTTTTTGTTCCGGAAACGATTTTTGTGGACGACCTGCTGAATCAGTTCCGAACAAGTCAACAACAGATGGCCATTCTTTTAGATGAGTATGGTGGTGTTGCAGGGATTGTTACGCTGGAAGATTTGTTGGAAGAAATCGTTGGGGAAATCGAGGATGAAACGGACAAGGCTGCGGAAGAAGTCTATCAACTCAATGACTCAACTTACATGGTTAAGGGAACCATGACGCTCAATGATTTTAATGAGTATTTCCAAGTGGAATTAGAGAGTGATGATGTGGACACGATTGCTGGTTACTACATCACGGGTGTTGGTCAAATTCCTATGCAGAAGGAACGCTTGACCTATACGGTTGAAAGTGGCAATAAACGTCTGACCTTGACCAATGATAAGGTGAAGAATGGTCGCGTAACCAAGGTGAAATTGGTTGTGGAGACCATCGAGGAAACTGAAGAATAGAAAATCTGGGGGTGCGGTTGAACCGATTCTCCAGATTTTTATTATAGGTCACTTTTTTTCTTTGACTAATACAGTTTTCATGAAAAGCTATTTCTCTGTTCTAATTTCGTCTGGGAATCATGATATAATAGGGATAAGAAAAGAAGGAGAAGGCGATATGGACGCAGTAGATTATGGCCAAGTAACCGGCTATGTACATTCAACAGAAAGTTTTGGTTCCGTGGATGGTCCTGGAATTCGTTTTATTGTCTTTTTGCAAGGCTGTAAGATGCGCTGTCAGTATTGCCACAATCCAGATACTTGGGCCATGGAAAGCAATAAGGCTCGTACGCGGACAGTTGATGATATTTTAGCAGAGGCTTTACGGTATAAAGGATATTGGGGAAACAAGGGTGGTATTACGGTATCAGGAGGAGAGGCTCTTTTGCAAATTGATTTCCTCATTGCCTTCTTTACCAAAGCCAAAGAACATGGAATTCACTGTACCTTGGATACCTGTGCGCTTCCATTTCGGAATAATCCGAAATATTTAGAAAAGTTTGATCGGCTCATGGAAGTGACGGATTTAGTGCTTTTGGATATTAAAGAAATTAATGAAGCGCAACATAAAGTTGTGACGACACAGACCAATAAAAATATTTTGGCTTGTGCACAGTACTTATCAGATATTGGAAAGCCGGTTTGGATTCGTCATGTCCTCGTTCCCGGCTTGACGGATAGAGATGAAGACCTGATTGAATTGGGGGAATTCGTCAAGACCTTAAAAAATGTGGATAAGTTTGAGATTCTGCCCTACCACACCATGGGTGAATTCAAATGGCGGGAATTGGGAATTCCTTATCCACTTGAAGGGGTCAAACCACCGACTGCTGACCGTGTAAAAAATGCTAAAGAATTAATGCATACGGAATCATACACAGAGTACATGAATCGGGTGCATCAAAAATAATCTATAATCTAATGAGGCACTTGCCTGCTGTTTAAAACTCTCTCACTAATCAAAACATGTGGGAGAGTTTTTGAGGGAAGGCCTTTTCCGCATTCTTTCTAACAGCTGAATCTTGAAAGAGTAGTATGGATTGTGATAAAATGAAAGATACAAAAGATAAAGAGGTATGTTATGTCTAAAATTTTAGTTTTCGGTCACCAAAACCCTGACTCAGACGCCATCGGATCATCCGTTGCTTTTGCTTACTTAGCACGTGAAGCTTATGGATTGGATACAGAAGTTGTAGCACTTGGTGAGCCAAATGAAGAAACAGCATTCGTATTGGAAACCTTTGGTGTGGAAGCGCCACGTGTGGTGACATCAGCTAAGGCTGAAGGTGCTGAGCAAGTCATTTTGACAGACCACAATGAATTCCAACAATCTATCTCTGATATCGCAGAAGTAGAAGTATACGGTGTTGTTGACCATCACCGTGTAGCCAACTTTGAAACAGCTACTCCACTCTACATGCGTTTAGAACCAGTCGGATCAGCATCCTCTATCGTTTACCGTATGTTTAAAGAAGCAGATGTTGCAGTTCCAAAAGAAATCGCGGGTCTGATGCTTTCAGGTTTGATATCTGATACTCTTTTGTTGAAGTCACCAACTACCCATCCAAGTGACCTTCCGGTAGCTGCGGAATTGGCTGCATTAGCAGGCGTAAACTTGGAAGAATATGGATTGGCCATGCTCAAAGCTGGAACCAACCTCTCAACCAAAACCGCTGAAGAATTGATTGATATCGATGCCAAAACATTCGAATTAAATGGAAATCCTGTACGTGTTGCTCAAGTCAATACCGTTGATATCAATGAAGTATTGGAACGTCAAGAAGAATTGGAAGCAGCAATTGTCGCTGCTAACCAAGCGAATGGCTATTCTGACTTCGTTCTGATGATTACAGATATTCTTAACTCAAACTCAGAAATTCTTGCAATCGGACAGAATATGGACAAGGTTGAAGCCGCCTTCGAATTTGTACTTGAAAACAACCACGCTTTCCTACCAGGAGCCGTTTCACGTAAGAAACAAGTCGTTCCACAATTAACAGAAAGCTTTGGTGCATAAAAAGGTTGGGTCCATCCCAGCCTTTTGCTATTTTATAAAAGGACCACCCATCATGATTGAAGTCATCCATCCCAGTCGTCTAGCTCGACAAGCCTTTTTCCAGGAACTCCTTCCTTATCTGGAGCAAGGTCCGGGAGTCACCCTGCGCCAAATCAAAAAGGACTTCCCACATATTGCGAAACTCGATAAGCAACTCGACGCTTACATCGCAGCAGGTTACATCAAAAGAGAAAATAAACGCTACGAGTTATCCCTGCCTTTTCCCCAGTCTATCCAAGAACTAAGTCTCAACCAGGAAACCTTCGTAGACAGCCAGTCATCACTTGCGAAAGAACTTGAGACGCTCACCTATGTGACAGAACTAAGCAATGAGACTAATGGAGCGATTCTACAGGAGTGGACAGATTATCGCCGCAGCAATGCCAGCTTGGCCAACTATTTCTTCCGACTCCGACAAGGATACGCTCTGACAGAGCAACAAGAAGCCTTGTATCATATTCTCGGTGATGTCAACCAAGAGTATGCCTTAAAATATATGACCACCTTTTTATTAAAGTATCTCCGTAAAGACCAATTGATACAAAAGCGCAAGGACATCTTTGTCGACGCACTTGTTTGTTTAGGATATATCAAACAAAATACAGATGGCAAATACGAATTGCAATTGAGCTTGGATAAAGAGAAATTGATTTTTTCTTGGCAAAACACGACTATTGATTAGAAAAGAATCAAGCTAAACTGTTATTTTTGACAATATGGCGCTTTTGCCAAGAAAGAGAACAGAATTATAGATTATTATTGACAAAAATATAATTTTGACAAAGATAACAACAATAAATCAAAAAATTATTGACAAAAATGTCATTTTGTCAATAATTTTTTTCATTTTGTGCTATAATATGGTCAATTGATCAGTATGAAAGGAGGTGGTCGCATGTATCAAAGCCTAAAGAAAATCTACTACAAAGATCGAACGCAATACGAGACGGCCTATCAGAAACGCTTGGACTCCTTTGGAGTTTTGAAGACCTCCCTGTTCCCCTACCTCATGAAACGGCAAGATTTCTCTAGTAGCCAATTTCCCTTGTTTGCACTTCCAATTCTGGAGAACCAACTCTTGATGCAGGAAGTCATTGTGAATTCTCAACTCTTGGATCAAAAAGCCCATACCCTCCCTCTAGTTGCTCACCAACAGCTCTACCAAGAGCTATTATTTGATACTATTGTTGCGACCAATGAAATTGAAGGAATCAAAACAACTCGGAAGGATATATCGGTTGCTGTCAATCATATTGAAAAACAGAAAGCCAAGCGAGAAATCAGACATCTGTCGACGGTACGTATGTATTTGAATATCTTAAGTGATGAAAACTTTCAAATCAATCATGTTTCGGATATACGAAATATTTATGATCGTTTGATGGAGGGGGAGGTTTCTAAGGAAGATAAACCAGATGGTCAGTTCTTCCGTAATTCCATGGTTTTAATTAAAAGCATGTCTGGAAAAACCGAGCATGTTCCCCCTCAATCAGAAGAGAAAATTATCGAAATGATGGAGGCTTGGATTACATTTATTAACGACCGAGAGATTCCCTTTTTATTCAAGGCGGCCTTAGGACACTTTTTCTTTGAAAATGTACATCCATTTTTTGATGGAAATGGTCGATGCGGCCGTTATATCCTTTCTAAATATCTGTCCAAGCGCTTGGATAAGTTTTCTGGATTAGTGATTTCTAAAAAGATTAATGAGGAGAAAAATAGTTATTACAAGGCTTTCTCACAAACAGGAGATGTTCTCAATCGGGCGGATGGAACCTTATTTGTCAAGACTCTCTTGACTTATATTGTCAAAGGACAGACGGAAATCTTAGAACAATTGACCGAGAAGGAAATGATTCTGTCTTATTACACCAAAAAAATTCAAGGTGATCAGTTGGAAAGTAGTGAACAAGCCGTCTTGCTTGCCCTCCTCCAGTCCCAATTGTTTGCGACAGACCGTCAAAGTATTTGGACCGATGCTGCTTTATTTAAAGAGTTAGAGGGTCAGGCGCATTCCCAACGTGCCCTCAAACGAGCAATGACGAGCCTGGAGGAAAAAGGGATCGTTAAAAAAATCGAAAAGCGGCCCTTGAAACATATGATTCAAGCAGGCTTTGTAGATGAGGGCTATCCACTTGCAGTTGAATAAGTAAAAGCATGCTGTCTTCTTTTTTAAAGATATTTCTTAGCAATTTCGTAGTCACCCTCATAAGGGACTTTGA
>Cebus_capucinus_imitator_PRJNA485217_SSR118__coassemble_188_pt1 | contig 29787 bp, 28 predicted proteins | sample Cebus_capucinus_imitator_PRJNA485217_SSR118__metabat2_low_PE_001 | metagenome-assembled genome bin Cebus_capucinus_imitator_PRJNA485217_SSR118
CGAACTTATTTTTCTGTCATGAGTTAGCAGGTGAAACCTGCTTGGAGTTTTTCGTGTGCATATGAATCGCCAAATGAATCTGTAACTAGCTATGAGTAATCTTTAGTTATTATTAACTGTTATGTTCTGATAGTGTTTCTCATATATTTGTGCGAGTGTTTCTTCTTTTACTAGTGAAAATACTTGGATGGCGTTTTTCATCTGTTCAAATCCAGATTTTTTTCCGTCAACAGTCTGCAAATATCCTTGTAAATAGAGGAAGACATTCTTTTCATAATAAAGATGATCCTGCTGAAGTAGAATAGGAATCTCCTTTTCTAGTACTCGAGCTTTTGTTATTTCTTTTTCCTCAATACATTTAAGGAAGGTTCGATTGGCTAATTGAATGACCATGCTACGATTAGTAATAGATGTTTTAGGATTTAAGAAGAGTTTGATGGTTGATAAAGTCAGTTGATAGATTGTTTCTGTAGTGAGAATGGATATGCTATTTCCTAGGAGTACAATCTCATAGTTTGTCCACAAATCAAGGCTGAAGAGATAATCAGTAAAATGACTGATTTCTTCAGGAGAAGGCGCATATTGTGGATCAATGGTTGCCATCATGGCCTTAATCATTGTGATTTCTAGTGGGGACAGACTTGAATGATGACGATGGAGATAGTTAGATAAATAGGCTAAGTCGCCTAGTTCAGCAGATTCGATTAAATCTGGAATGGATTGTAAGAATTGGGTGGTCTGCGTTTTGGTAGGATTTAATTGATTGAATTCCTCTAAGGTAACATGAAGATTATCCAGGATAGCAATCAGAGTAGTAGCTGTAATTTCTGAGTATCCTAATTCGAATCGAGAAATCTGAGATTTAGAAATCACATCGCCAATAATGTCATCGATGCTCATGTTTTTTTGGTTTCGAATTTGTCTTAGCGTTTTTCCGAGTGATTGCATAGGATTCACCTTTCTATTTTGAGACTATAGTAATAAAAATGTTTCAGAAAAGCAAGTCTATGCATATATAAATATGTTTTCAAAAATTTTTGTCCCATTTACCCAACAATTTATCTATTGTGGTATATTCCGTTTATACTTACTATTAGATATGAGTTAATCGTATTCAGTAAATATAAAGAGAGGAGAATGGTCATGAAAATTGTTGAAAGAAAAGCACCAGAACTTGCCATGAAGGAAACCATCTATATTTCAGTCTTTAAATAAGATTGGTTTCAAAGTGACAAAAAAATAAAAGGATGAATGGAATATTTCATTCATCCTTTTACTTTGTTCAGAAAGCTGAGGAAATGTATGTTTAAAAATAAGTTTTATCTAACCTATATGGCCAGTGTGTTTTTTAATCAGATAGGGACTTCCTTGTTTAACCTCGTTTTTACCGTTTATGCATCACTATTTCATTCTGGAATTTTTGTTTTTATTGCTAATATCATTTTGATTTTGCCAGCCCTCTTAGATCCATTGGCAGGACGATATGCAGATTTAACACGAAAAAAGGGAAGAAGTTATCTTTTAATCTGTTGGTGTCAGGCGGTTTTATTTTTGTTTGTGGCTTTAGTTATGAAAGAGGCGGTTTTATTTAGTTTTTCAATAGTTGCTCTCATCAATTTTGTTAGTGACCTACTAGGAGAGTACGGGAGTGGTCTATTACTTTTTCTTATTAAGAGAAATATCGGGGAGGAGCAGTTAGGGAAATTCTTTTCAATGAGGCAATTTGTCCTTCAATTTGCCTTATTATTGGGGCAATTTTTTGGTGTTGTACTTCTAGAATTGTTGGAAGGTAATTTTCAAATACTTGCAATTGTAAATGCAGTGACCTTTGTATTAGCAGCTTGCGTTTTATTGATTGCACGAGAAACTTTTAATAAGGAGCAAGATACGAGTCAACCGGGTGTGCAAGAGCGATCATTTTCAAATAGTATTAAATCCGTCTATCGTTCGATGAATGATTTATTTCAGGAAAAAGCGAACAGTGATTTTATGAGACTCTTGACCCTTATTCTATTAGTGAATATGTTGTCGGGATCCATTTTGTCTATTTTTAATTTTCATTTATCACATATTCATTTCTTCTCATTTTCATATGCCGAGTCCTTATTGCTCGTACAGTGGAGTTATATTTTAGGTTTATTACTCGCAAGTGTATTACCATTTCATAAATTGCAATCTCGTAGCTTTTCGAATCTGTTAAGAATTATTTCGCTCATTCTTATAAGTTTGGGAATGGTAAATATTTTACAAATGTCGCTTATTTTCTCTCTGGTTCTTCTTTTCTCCTTGGGATATGTGATTGGAAAAGTGAATCCTAAATTAGTAACCTTAGTTGTTGCATTTATACCAGAGGACCGACTCGCTCAATCAGGTGCACTGATAGACATGCTCTTCTCTATGTCCATACCAATGGGAACCGTCCTGTTTAGTTTCTTTTCCATTTATGACGTCCTATTTAGCTGGATTCTATTTACAGGTTTTGCAATAACTATTTTCATTATGAGTTTTTTTACAGAAAGGAGAAATTGATGTTTTTTAGATTAAAATCAGAAATCATGTGGTTTTTGAAAGAGGAAGAAATTGAAGTATATCACGGGAATGAGAAATTGATGAGTGTTATCCAAACAGATGACAATATAAGAGTCTTTGAGTTCCTTCGATTCCTTTCTAAAGCGCCTAACCTGGTTGAAATAGAAAGCTATAAGGAACTTGAAGAGGGAGAAAAGCGAGACATCTTGTCTTTTCTGGAGGGGAAAAACTACGGACAATATAAGAATATAATAAAAGTGGAAAAAGTGATGATAATCACAGAAGGTGATTTTTTCAAATTGTTGGGTGAACCAAGAGGGAAGCAAAACTGTATCATATCATCAAAGGTAGGTGTTAAACCATGAAAAAAAAGGTATGTCCTTTATTTTGTGGCGGGGATTCTGGTTGGTTTGTGTACGGCTGGTCTTGTCAGACCATGGTTTGTTAGCCTCTTTCAATGGCTTTTTGGATAATGTTCCTTGAAAGGCTTCATTTTCTAATGAACATTGGTGGGCATTGAGAAATCTAGAGATTTCTCTCGGAAAAACACAAAAAATCCGTCTTTTAGGCGGATTTTTTGTTATAATGTACGTGAAACAGTTGCAAATAGGATTTATCCTATCGTTTTTATTCGTGAATAACGAAATGAGGTTTAATCTTGGCAGCAAGTAAAACAATTGGAATTATTGGTGGTGGGCAGCTGGGACAGATGATGGCCATTTCTGCGATTTATGCGGGTCACAAGGTCATCAGTTTGGATCCTGCGGCAGATTGTCCGGCTTCTAAGGTGAGTCAGGTGATCCAGGCTCCCTACGATGATGTGGATGCCTTGCGTCGTTTGGCGGAGCAGGCAGATGTATTGACCTATGAGTTCGAAAATGTGGATGCCGATGCTTTAGATGCAGTGGCTCAGTTGGCTCCTATTCCTCAGGGGACACGGCTTCTACGTTTATCTCAAAACAGGATTTTGGAAAAACGTTTTTTGAGTCAGGAATTGGGTCTGCCGGTCGCTCCTTATCGGGAGATTGAGTCAGCTGCTGATTTAGAGGACTATGATTTTTCTGTGACGCGGGTTTTGAAGACAGCGACCGGTGGCTACGATGGTCATGGTCAGGTGGTGATTCGTGACCAAGAGGATTTGGAAGCGGCTCGGAATTTAGTTGAGCAAAGTAGGTGTGTGCTCGAGGATTTTGTGACTTTTGAGAAAGAGGTGTCCGTTCTTATTTCAGGTAACGGAGAAAGTTATACAGTCTTCCCGGTTCAGGAAAATCAACACCGCAACAACATTTTAAGTAAGACCTTGGTTCCAGCACGGATCAATGAGGAACTTTCCCGAAGGGCCAAAGAAATCGCCTACAAGATTGCGACAGAACTGTCTCTTTTTGGTACACTATGTATAGAGTTATTTGTGGCGGGGGACCAACTTTTGGTCAATGAAATCGCGCCGCGGCCGCACAACTCAGGCCACTATTCGATTGAGGCTTGCAACTTCTCCCAGTTTGATACGCATATCAAGGGGATTTTGGGGCAGCCTCTGCCGGAGATTGTCTTGCATGGACCGGCGGTTATGCTCAACGTCTTAGGGCAGGATTTGGAGGCGGCGGAAGCTTTTGTGGCAGCTGATCCGCAGGCACACTTGCATTTGTATGGCAAGGAAGAAGCTAAGGTCAACCGCAAGATGGGCCATATCACGGTCTTGGCTGAGGATGCGGATTTGTAAGGAAGCAGAAGAAAGGAAATAAGATGTTAGAACGTTACACACGCCCGGAGATGGGAGCGATTTGGACTGAGGAAAATAAGTACCGTGCTTGGTTGGAAGTGGAAATTTTGGCTGACGAAGCTTGGGCTGAATTGGGTGAGATTCCTAAGGAAGATGTAGCTTTGATTCGCGAGCATGCGGATTTTGATATCGATCGTATTTTGGAGATTGAACAGGAGACGCGTCATGACGTGGTGGCTTTCACGCGTGCGGTTTCTGAGACCTTGGGTGAAGAGCGTAAGTGGGTTCACTATGGTTTGACGTCAACAGACGTCGTGGATACGGCCTATGGCTACCTCTACAAGCAAGCCAACGATATCATCCGTGAAGATCTTCGTCGTTTTACCGACATTATTGCCGACAAGGCGCGTGAGCACAAGTACACCATTATGATGGGACGGACACACGGGGTGCACGCGGAGCCAACGACCTTTGGTTTGAAACTGGCGACTTGGTATAGTGAAATGAAGCGTAATATCGAGCGTTTTGATATCGCTGCAGCCGGTGTGGAAGCTGGGAAAATTTCTGGCGCAGTCGGAAATTTTGCCAACATTCCTCCATTCGTAGAAGAGTATGTGTGTGGAAAGCTCGGCATTCGTGCGCAAGAAGTGTCGACGCAAGTGTTACCGCGTGATTTACACGCTGAGTACTACGCGGCTCTGGCCTTGATTGCCACTTCGATTGAGCGGATGGCTACTGAGATTCGGGGACTCCAAAAATCGGAACAAAGAGAGGTGGAGGAGTTTTTCGCCAAAGGGCAAAAGGGAAGCTCTGCTATGCCTCACAAGCGCAATCCGATTGGGTCTGAAAATATGACTGGTTTGGCTCGGGTGATTCGTGGGCATATGGTGACGGCTTTTGAGAATGTGTCGCTTTGGCATGAGCGTGATATTTCGCACTCGTCTGCTGAGCGGATTATTGCGCCGGATACGACGATTTTGATTGACTACATGCTCAATCGTTTTGGGAATATTGTCAAGAATTTGACGGTCTTCCCTGAGAATATGAAGCGCAATATGGAGTCGACTTTTGGTTTGATTTACTCACAGCGTGCCATGTTGGCCTTGATTGAGAAGGGGATGACGCGTGAGGAGGCCTATGATTTGGTGCAACCGAAGACGGCTTATTCTTGGGACAATCAGACAGACTTCAAGCCACTGCTTGAGGCGGATGAGGCTGTGACCTCTCGTTTAAGTCAGGAAGAGATTGATGAGCTCTTTAATCCGATGTATTATACCAAGCGTGTCGATGAGATTTTCGAGCGTGTAGGTTTATAAGAAGAAAGTGAAAATCCCGGGACGGCGGTCTCGGGATTTTTTTGGTGTGGGCGCGAAAGGTGTGGGAAGCGTGCTGGGTTGGTGTGCTTTTAGTTCTGGTGACTTTAGGAGAATAGTGGAGAAGAGGTGAGGCCTGGACGCTTACGGATGACATATACCTACGTCAAGTTGAACTGCCCTTTCAAGCTGACGACGATTTTTTTTCATGCAGACAAACAAAAAACGCAAGGTGATCAGTCTTGCATTTTTTTGTAGGTGTGTAATCTCTCCTTCTCGGTGAGAGATGTAATATCAGTTTGACTTATCGTTCTTGTGATAAGAAGCGGATCTTGAAGTAGTCACCGCGTTTGTATGTTTCACTGTATTCCAAAATTTGTCCGGTTGCTTCCAACTTGGTTGTTTTAATTTGCAACACGGTTGGGAAGTTTTCTTCGATATCTAACAGCTTAGCTACTCGTTCTGGAGTGGGGAAAACAATTTCATTTGTTTCCTCGAAAGGTTGGTCGTTCATGTGGATATGGTAATCCAATTTAAACCGGTTATAGATAGAGCTGTAGTAATCTTCGTTTGGATAATTTGCGTTGATGTACTGTTCTGGAATATAAGATTGATGATAGATATAGGTGTGCGCTTCGGTTTGACGAACGCGCTCAATCTTATAATAGAATTGTTTTTTACCAAGTTCCAACTTTTCCAAAATCTCAGGTTCATTTCCACGATGAATTGAAAGAACCTTGACGTGGTCATGTTGAATTGGAAAAACTTCCACATCCGAAAAATCAACAAGTTTGTGCTTACGTGCGCGGGATACGAAGGTTCCCTTACCTTGTTGACGGATGATATAGCCATCCTTCGCAAGTTCGTTCAGTGCACGAACAACTGTGATGGAACTCACATTATACAGGTCAATCAGTTCGGCCTCAGTGTAGAATTTATCGCCATTTTCAAATTGGCCTGAAATAATTTTTTGTTTGAGCTCATCTTTAATGTACTGATATTTTGGGACAGCCATTATGTCTCACCTCTTTCATTTGCTTGCCCTTCATAATGATTTTACCATATTTTTTTAAAAAAATGGTTGACAAAGAAAGAAATATTTATTATATTAAAATAAACATATGGTTTATAGCAGAAGAAGGTGATCTTATTGGGAAGATTTGAAGTAAAAAAAGACTTCCTCTTGGATCAAAAACCCTTCAAAATCCTATCCGGAGCCATTCATTATTTCCGGGTTCATCCCGATGATTGGTACCATTCCCTCTACAATTTAAGAGCCCTAGGCTTTAATACCGTCGAAACCTACCTCCCTTGGAATCTCCACGAGCCCAAGCAAGGACAGTTTCACTTCGAGGGAATCCTGGATATTGAACGGTTTTTACAAATCGCACAGGACTTGGGGCTCTACGCCATCGTGCGCCCGTCCCCATATATCTGTGCAGAGTGGGAGTTCGGTGGCCTACCCGCTTGGCTTTTAGCCGAAAAGGTTCGTATCCGCTCTTCCGATCCAGCCTTTATGGCACATGTTGCACGTTACTATGATATCCTCATTCCCAAACTAGCTAAACGGCAGCTGGATCAAGGAGGCAATATCCTCATGGTACAAGTCGAAAACGAATTCGGCTCCTACAGCGAAGATAAAGCCTATTTAAGACAGCTCCGACAGCTCCTAGAAGAAAGAGGAATCACTTGTCCCCTATTTACATCCGACGGCCCCTGGCAGGCCACCCTGCGAGCCGGAAGCCTGATTGAGGACGATGTCCTCACCACCGGAAACTTCGGCTCACGCGCCTCAGAAAATTTCCAACAAATGCAGGCCTTCTTTAAGGAACATAAGAAAGAATGGCCTCTCATGTGTATGGAATTCTGGGACGGCTGGTTCAACCGCTGGAAAGAACCCATCATCCGACGTGATCCGGAAGAACTAGCAGAAGCCGTCCACCAAGTCTTGGAATATGGCAGTATTAATCTGTATATGTTTCATGGCGGAACCAATTTTGGCTATATGAACGGTTGCTCCGCTCGCGGCCCCTTGGATTTACCCCAAGTAACCTCATACGACTACGATGCCCTTCTCGATGAGGTTGGAAACCCGCGTGAAAAGTACTACGCAGTTCAACGCATGATGACGACGTTCTATCCAGAATATCCAACGTATCCGCCCTTGGTAAAAACTCCAGCCCCCCTCATGGAAGTGGCCCTCTCAAATAAGGTCAGCCTCTTTGAGACCCTAGAGACCATCGGACCCACCGTCCATAGTCTCTATCCTCAATCCATGAAGGAATTAGGTCAGGAAGTCGGCTACCTCCTCTATCGGACCCAGGACCGGTGGGACGCGCCACAAGAGCCCCTCAGACTCATTGACGGCCGTGACCGCGCTCAAGTCTTTATCGACCAAGAGTGGGTCGCTACCCAATACCAGGATGAAATTGGAAATGATATCTATGTCGAAGCAGAAAAAGATAGCTTCCACACCATCGATATCCTCATGGAGAATATGGGACGCGTCAATTACGGCCACAAGCTCCTTGCAGACACACAAGACAAGGGCCTGCGCCAAGGCATGATGAAGGACTTACACTTCGTCTTAGACTGGCAGCACATCCTACTCGAGGACATCGATCCTGATCAGATTGATTTCTCCAAAGACTGGCAGCCACAAAGCCCAGCATTCTATGCGTTCAACGTAAAAATGAAAGCGCTTCAACATGCCTATATCGACTTATCCGGCTTTGGGAAAGGAGTCGTCTGGGTCAACGGTTTCCACATCGGCCGCTTCTGGAATGTGGGACCTACCCTGTCGCTTTATCTACCCCAAGGGCTCCTCAAAGAAGGTGACAACCAGATCGTCATCTTCGAAACCGAAGGCATTTACTCAGACAAGCTCAGACTTGTCCCAGAACCCATCTTTAAAGAAGTAGAGGGAGAAAACTTATGACCATTACAGCAGTACGCATCGACGGCCGCCTTATCCATGGCCAAGTCGCCAATCTGTGGACAACCAAATTAGGTATTACACGCATTATGGTTGTAGACGATGCAGTGGCAGAAAATCCGATTGAAAAAAGCGGTTTGAAATTAGCGACCCCACCGGGCGTCAAACTGTCGATCCTACCGGTAGCCAAAGCCGCAGAAAACATTTTAGCTGGCAAATACGATACGCAAAAACTCTTGATCGTTGCCCGCAAACCCGATCGACTCTTACAATTAGTCAACTTGGGTGTCAAGTTGGAGCACATCAACGTAGGGAACATGTCCCAAACACCTGAAACTCGCTCCATTACACGTTCCATCAACGTAGTCGATGCAGACGTCGACGTCTTCAAAGAGTTGGACTCAAAAGGCATCCGCCTCACCGCTCAAATGGTTCCAAATGATCCAGAAGAAGACTTTATGAAATTGGTAAAATAAGAAAAAATTTTAGGAGGTCATTGTTATGATACAATGGTGGCAAATTCTCTTGCTTACGCTCTACTCAGCGTATCAAATTCTTGACGAGTTGACGATCGTATCATCAGCTGGTTCCCCAGTATTTGCGGGATTCATTACCGGTTTGGTGATGGGGGATGTCACAACCGGTCTCTTCATCGGTGGTAGCCTTCAACTCGTAGTCCTCGGTGTCGGAACCTTCGGTGGTGCGTCACGTATCGACGCCACATCTGGTGCCGTCCTCGCAACCGCATTCTCAGTAGCAACTGGAATCGAGCCAGAATTGGCAATTTCATCTATTGCCGTTCCTGTAGCCGCTCTCTTGGTTTATACTGATGTGCTCGGTCGTTTCTCAACAACCTACTTTGCACACCGCATCGATACCCACGTTGAAAACTTTAACTACAAAGCCATCGAACGTGACTACATCCTCGGTGCCGTGCCATGGGCTCTCTCTCGTGCCCTCCCAGTCTTCCTCGCTCTCCTTCTTGGAGGACCAGCTGTCCAAGCCTTTGCGGACTGGATTAAAGGAAATGCACAATGGTTGGCAGACGGTTTGATCCTCGCAGGTAAAATGCTTCCTGGTGTCGGTTTTGCCATCTTGCTTCGTTACCTTCCAGTTAAGAAAAACTTGGCTTACTTGGCACTCGGATTCTCTATCACAGCCATCCTCACAACTGTCTTCGGTTACGTAACAACCTTGGCAGGTGGTGTCGGTGTTGTGAAAGAAATCGCTGAAGCTCTTGGTGGTGCGAAATTCAACGGTCTTCCAATGATCGGTATCGCCGTGATCGGATTTGCACTTGCTTCCATCAGCTACAAAAATGCAGTCAGCCGTCCTACTAGCGTTGCTGCACCATCAGAAAGCGGGGAAATAGAAGATGACGAAATCTAATTACAAATTAACAAAAGCAGACTTTAACCAAATCAACAAACGGAGTTTGTTTACCTTCCAATGGGGTTGGAACTATGAACGCATGCAAGCGTCTGGTTACCTCTACATGATTCTGCCACAATTGCGTAAAATCTACGGAGACGGCACCCCTGAGTTGAAGGAAATGATGAAAACCCATACCCAATTCTTCAACACTTCTAACTTCTTCCATACCATCGTTACAGGGATCGACTTGGCCTTGGAAGAAAATGAAGGAACCGCTTCAAAAGAAGCCGTTGTCGGTATTAAAACCGGTTTAATGGGACCATTCGCCGCTATCGGGGATGCCATCTTCGGTGCAACCATTCCAGCCATCATGGGTGGTTTGGCAGCCGGACTGGCCATTGAAAAATCACCAGTTGGTATTTTCCTATGGGTCCTTGTAGCCATGCTCATCAACGTCTTCCGCTGGAAACAATTGGAATATGCCTATAAAGAAGGAACCAACCTGGTAACGACTATGCAAGACAAATTGTCTGCCTTGACAGATGCAGCCATCGTCTTGGGTACCTTCATGGTTGGTGCCTTGATTGCAACCATGATCAACTTTAAGTTCACCTTTGCACACGACTTCGGTGGGGTCGTCTTTAACCTTCAAGAAACCCTTGATAAAATCTTCCCACGTCTCGTGCCTGCTCTCTTTGCAGCCTTCATCTACTGGCTCCTTGGTAAGAAAGGAATGAACTCTACTAAAGTCATCTTCATCGTTATCGCGATTGCAATCGGTGTATCTGCCTTCTCCTTCTTCACTGGCATTCCAGTACTCGGAGTATAGGATGGATCAACTATGGCAACAGATTTAATTTTAGTCTCCCACGGCCGTTTCTGTGAGGAACTCAAAAAAAGTGTGGAAATGATTATGGGACCTCAAGAATCCCTCCACACCGTCGCCCTTCTTCCAGAGGAAGGTCCAGAGGACTTCCTGGTCAAATTCCAAGACCTAACAGAAAATCTTGAGGACTACATCGTCTTTGCTGACTTACTTGGTGGCACCCCCGCCAATGTCATCAGCCGACTCATGATGGAAGGCCGTGATATCGAGCTTTATACGGGCATGAACATGCCCATGGTCATCGCCTTTCTCAACGATAGCATGACCGGATCACAAACCCATTACCCAGACCACGCTACGGAATACATTGTAGACGTGCGGGCAATGCTTAGTGAGCTATTCTCGGATGACGAGGATGGTTAAAGATAGGATATAGGAAGGGGTATCCTCCTCTATCCCCCTTCCTATTTAGAACCAAACTCCGCTAGGTCCGAAACTGGCGGAGTTTTTATTTCTGAACGTAAAGGAACACCATGTTAGATTACACACAAGAAGAACTCGAACAATTAGGCGCAGCCATCACCACACGAGAAATCTACCAACAACCCAGCGTCTGGCAAGAAACCAAGGAGCTCTATCAAGCCCATAAAGAGCAAATCGAAGCCTTCCTTGACCAGCTAGCCAGTGAGGAGGTCCACAAGGTTATCTTCACAGGAGCCGGAACCTCCGCTTATGTCGGCGATACCCTGGCCCCAACCCTCAACCGCCTCTACGATGAGCGGACCTTGCGCTTTGAATCCGTCGCGACCACCGATATCGTCGCCAATCCCCACGCCTACCTGCAAAGAGACATCCCGACCCTCCTCGTCTCCTTCGCCCGCAGCGGAAACTCCCCTGAGAGTGTCGCTTGCGTACAGCTAGCTAAACAGTTGGTGGACACCCTCTACCAGCTCACCATTACCTGTGCAGCAGAAGGCCAATTGGCTCTGCAGGCTAAAGACGATGCGAATAACCTCTTACTCTTACAACCAGACCGCAGTAACGACGCAGGTTTTGCTATGACGTCGTCCTTCTCATCCATGCTCTTAACAGGTCTTCTTGTTTTCGATCCAGCAAGTGATGAAAGCAAGTTTGAAAAGGTAGCAGACGTGATTCAATTAAGTCAAGCCATCTTAGATGATGCCAGCTCTATTCAAGCTGAAGTCAATCGAGGATTCGACCGCGTCATTTATTTGGGTGCCGGACCTTTCTTTGGCTTGGGTCACGAAACCCAATTGAAAATTTTGGAACTAACCGCAGGCCAAGTCGCAACCATGTACGAAAGCCCGGTTGGCTTCCGTCATGGACCAAAATCCTTCGTGAACGCGTCAACCCATGTCTTAATCTTTGGGTCCACCGATCCCTATACCCGTCTTTATGATGAGGATTTGGTCCGTGAGTTGGCTGGAGATGGTATTGCCTCTCGCATTACCTACTTTACCGACCAGTCGTCTGGCATTGAAGGAGTGGAAGATGTCGTCCTGACTTCAGATAAAGAGCTGGGTGACGCCTACCGTGCTTTTCCTTATTTAGTCTTTGGTCAGCTCTTCGCCCTTCTGACTTCTCTGCGCGTGTGCAATCTTCCAGATACCCCATCACCTAGCGGAACCGTCAATCGTGTGGTTCAAGGAGTGATCATTCATCCACTAGATTAGGAGGGGTTATGAAAGCCAATCAAACAGATACTTTTGGTGTCTTCAAAGAACAGGAAGTCCTACGGGTTCGCTTAACGACCGATTCGGGTTATCAAATCGCAGTCATGAATTATGGGTCCACCTTGCTGGAGTATGTCACTCCTGATAAAGAGGGGAACTTTTCCAATGTCGTTCTTAATTTTGAGGACTTTGACGCCTATATCGGCAATAGTCCGCGTTTTGGGGCCAGCATTGGTCCGGTTGCCGGTCGTATTGCAGGTGCCCACTTTCAATTGGATGGACAAGCCTTTCAGCTAGAAGCCAATAACGGTTCCAACCATTTACATGGTGGCAGTGATGGCTTTGAAAGCACCCTCTTTGAAATTGAAGAAGTAACAGATTCATCCGTCACCTTTTATACCAAACGGTCAGATGGAGTTGGAGGTTATCCGGGAAACCTAGAAGTGTGGATTTCCTTTCATTTATCGGAAGAAGGACGTGTCACGATTTCTTATCGGGTGACGACCGACCAAGACACCCTGGTCAATCCGACCAATCACAGTTACTTTAATTTATCAGGCGATTTCAGTCGGTTGATTGATCAAGAAGTCTTGACTCTCAACCATGATGGATTTTATCCGATTTCTGAAGAGGCCATCCCTCAAGAAAAGGTGGAGACGGAGGCAGACTTTTTAGATCAGCTCAAAGAAGGAGTGACCTTCCAGGAAGTCTTCCAATCCGACCATCCTCAAATAAAAATGGTTGGAGGCTTGGATCATCCCTTTGTTCTTTCTCCTAAAGAAGGGCTTGCTGCATCCATTTTAGACCCAGACAGTGGCAGACTCTTGACCCTTCAAACGGATGCCAGCCATTTGGTGATCTACACAGCCAATGTATATGATGAGCAGACACGCGTCAAGGGTCAAGCGGCGCGTGTGCATAATGGTGTCGCTTTGGAGTGTCAAGAACGTCCTGATGCCATTCATCATCAAGCCCTTAGAGATTCGGTTATTCTGAGGGCCCATCAGGCCTTTGAAAGCCAAACCTCTTACCAAGTTACTATTGTTTACTAAGTCCTCTTCTGAAAGATTGCCATTGAAACAAAGCTTCTTTTCTATATTCCATTTACATAACATTCACGCAAATCATTGCAAGAAATCTTTCAGAAGACGATGAAAAGGCTGGGCATTTGACCCAGCCTTTATTGAATCGTTGAGCTCTCAGGTGAGAGCTGGCGGAACCTATAGGATTTAGTTTCCGAAGGAGTGGAAAGGAGCTTGGTGTTCGATAATGGCTTTTAAATTCTCCAAGATTTGGTGTTGAATGATGCGGATATCATCGAACCGTTTTGAATGGTTGCTTCCCTCAATAAGTGAGAGCACTCTCAGATGGCTATGCAGAAGGGCTTCTAGGTCAAAAGGGCCTCCAATGAGAATGAGGTTAGCCCAGAGATTGTTTTCACGCACTTTTCTAGTGATGTCGAGTATATCCTCTGCTTGATGTTCCTGTTGGAAAATGAAGTAGGTATTGGTTGTTTGTTCCTTGAGGATCCCTTGGTCAATTTGGATCAACTGTAGGAAATCTGGACCTTCAGTCGCAAATTTTTGATTGAGTGTGCGTTTGATAGCAGCGATTTCTGCTCTTGTACAATACGTCATGTTTCTACCTCCGTCTTGTGTGAAAAAATGAGTGATTCCTCTCTGAAAGGGATAGTCTTTTTTCAGATGGAACATGTGGATAGGGTGGTGAGCATTCACCGTCTCTATCTATTGTCTCAGATTTTAAAAATTTTTGGGGCAAATTGCCTATAATGTCAGTAATATTGCCTAAGATGTCACTTTTTCGAGATTTTTTGCTTTACAGGAAGGGAAATCTGCTTGTGGTGTCTCTTTTTGGTAAAAAATCGGGGAGTTCAGTTTCCTAAATCGAAATGGTTTTTTGCTTTATTTTCTTGAGGGATAGGATAACGGTGGAGGTGGTTTCTTATAGATAATTCTCTCTGAAAGGGCTATAATAGGAACATGAGTAGAATTTTAGATAATGAATTAATGGGAGATGAAGAGGTCGTTGAACGGACCCTGCGTCCCCAGTATTTACGAGAATATATTGGTCAGGATAAGGTTAAGGATCAATTGAAGATTTTTATCGAAGCGGCGAAGATGCGTGATGAAGCACTGGACCATGTCCTCTTATTTGGTCCTCCAGGTTTAGGGAAGACCACCATGGCCTTTGTCATTGCCAACGAATTAGGAGTCAATCTCAAACAGACCTCTGGACCTGTCATTGAAAAGTCTGGTGACTTGGTTGCTATTCTCAATGATCTGGAACCTGGTGACGTATTGTTTATTGATGAGATCCACCGCCTGCCCATGGCGGTGGAAGAAGTCCTCTATTCGGCAATGGAAGACTTCTATATCGACATCATGATTGGGGGCGGCGAAACGGGGCGTAGTGTCCATCTGGAATTACCTCCTTTTACTTTAGTAGGCGCCACGACCCGCGCGGGAATGCTTTCGAACCCATTGCGGGCTCGGTTCGGCATTTCCTCCCACATGGAATACTATGAATTGGAAGATTTGACAGAGATTATCGAGCGGACGGCAGAGATTTTTGAAATGGAGATCACGCATGAAGCAGCTATTGAGCTGGCGCGTCGTAGTCGGGGGACACCGCGTATTGCCAATCGCCTTTTGAAGCGGGTGCGCGATTTTGCTCAAATTATGGGGGATGGTCTGATTGATGAGGCTATCACGGACAAGGCCTTGTCTATGCTGGATGTGGACCATGAGGGCTTGGACTATGTGGACCAAAAGATTCTTCGGACCATGATTGAGATGTATAATGGAGGGCCGGTTGGTCTGGGAACCTTGTCGGTCAATATTGCGGAGGAGCGCGAGACCGTGGAGGATATGTATGAGCCTTACTTGATTCAGAAGGGCTTTGTCATGCGGACGCGGACGGGGCGTGTGGCGACCCAGAAGGCCTACGAACATTTGGGCTACCCTTACAAGGAATCTTAAGGTTGGCTTAAGCTAAGGACGCTATACTAGTCTCACAGTTAAGGAAATCCACTTAACTGAACTCCTAAACAAACCTTTTTCATAAACAATCTCCCAAAAGTCAGGGCTCTGCCCTGCAACTAGTTGAGAAACGCAAGGCAGTCGCTTTGCGTTTTTTTGGCTCATTGTAACTGTAGTGGGTGAAGGAGTTTTCCTGCATGCTTCATATCATAAAAGGGAAGTCGTGCATCAGTAGTTGCCGAAAGCTAAGCTTTCTCCTATTCCTCAAACAGTCCACTGGACTAGAGAGCAGTCGGAGCCTAAGGTCTCCTCCTTCGCTTGTCTATTCGCCATTGATTGTGGTTGAGGGTATGACAAATAGACTCACGGTGGAGCCATTTTTAAAATTTGAATAGGATATTGGCGAATACGCCAAGTCGTGCTAGACAAGACCAATGAACCTATAGGTTCTCGAGTTGGTAGGTTCATATGGAGAGGGGATCAATCTTTTTCAGGAAACATTTCAGAAAGAAGACATTTTTGTGACAAAATCGCGACAGATGTTGGTTTCTTTTGCAGGGAATTTGATATAATAGGAACGAGGTACTTCCATGAAAAAAATAGCATTTGTTTGTTTAGGAAATATTTGTCGAAGCCCCATGGCAGAGTTTGTTATGAAGCAGGCTTTACCAGGTGTAGAAGCCGTCAGTCGTGCCACGTCTCGCTATGAGATTGGCAACCCTATTTATCCTGGTACACAGAAGATTTTTCAGCGCTACGCGATTCCTTACGATGCAAGAAAGACAGCCCAACAAATTGCTCCAGAAGACTTTGAAACCTATGATTTTATTGTCGGAATGGATGCTCATAACGTGGATGACTTAAAAGAGATGGCACCAGAGGGCTTGGGCCACAAGGTCTATCCATTTGCAGCAGAACCAGTACCAGACCCATGGTACACTGGTGACTTTGAGGAGACCTATGCCCGCGTTAGCGCTGGTTGTCAGGAATGGAAGAAACGGTTACAAGAAGAGGAAACGTATGAATAAGCTAATGGAGTGGTGGGACCGTTTCAAGGTCTATCTGACACGTAAACATTTAGAGATTGCATCTGCAGGAGTTATCGCTCTTGCAGCCATTTTAGTCTTTTTATCCTTTATTCCTTGGCCCTGGGGAACCATTACCCTAGACAAGGGCAATCTGGTTTACCATGGATCGGTTGTCCACGGGAAAATGAGTGGCAATGGAACCTTAACCTTCAAAAATGGTGATGTCTACAAGGGCCATTTTTCAAATGGTAGCTTTGATGGACAGGGGACCTATACAGCCAAAGCTGGCTGGGTCTATGTCGGCCAATTCAAAAAAGGCCAACCAGAAGGAAAAGGCAAGTTAACGACCGAAAAGAACGTCGTTTACGAAGGAACATTTAAACAAGGAATCTATCAAAAATGAGAATAAAATGGTTTTCACTGGTCAGGGTCACCGGGCTTCTCTTGGTACTTCTCTACCATTTCTTTAAAGGAATCTTTCCAGGAGGCTTTATCGGCGTAGACGTCTTCTTTGCCTTTTCTGGTTTCCTGATTACGGCCTTACTCATCGACGAGTTTACCAAAAAACAAACCATCGATTACCAGGCCTTCCTACGCAGACGCTTTTACCGCATTGTACCGCCCATGGTCTTTATGCTCTTAGCCGTCATGCCGCTGACCTTCTTAGTACGACCGGATTTCATCGCCAGCATCGGCACCCAAATCCTAGCTAGCATCGGATTTGTAACCAACTTCTATGAAATGTTGTCTGGAGGAAACTACGAAAGTCAGTTCATCCCCCACCTCTTTGTCCATACCTGGAGCTTGGCCATCGAGGTCCATTACTATATCTTATGGGCATTAGGAGCATGGTTCCTATCCAAAAAAGTCAAGAAAGCAGGACAATTCAGAGGTCTACTCTTCTTGAGTTCCCTCGTTCTCTTCCTCCTATCCGCCCTGGCTATGACCATCGGTGCCTTTCTCACCGATAACTTCTCCAGCATTTATTTCTCCACCTTTACCCATGTCTTCCCCTTCTTTATCGGAAGCGCCCTGGCAACACTGACAGGAATCAACAATACAACAGGTGGATTCAAAAAACTCACACGAAACTGGGATACGCGCAAAGTCCTTACCGTCTTTGCAGGAAGCTTCGGAGTCCTCTTACTCTTGACCTTCATCCTCCACTTTGAAAACCGCCTCACCTATGCAGTCGGTTTTCTCATCGCCAGCATCGCTGCGACTAGCATGATCCTGTCTGCCCGCCTTCTCCACGAGAAAACGCCAGACCTCAAAGAGCCAGCCATCATCACCTTTATCGCAGACACCTCCTACGGCGTCTACCTCTTTCACTGGCCCCTCTATATCATCTTCTCCCAACGTCTGGACAATATCTGGGCAGTCCTTCTCACCCTCCTTCTCTCCTTTGCCTTGGCGGCTCTCTCATTCTACCTCTTAGAACCTGTTCTTTTAGGTCGCCCTGCGAGAATTTTCGGTGTCGATTTGGACTTGAAGAACATGATGAGACCCGTCTTCTACATCGCTATACCACTCACGTTGTGCATGCTGGTAGTTGTCCTTATCGCACCAAAAGTCGGTTCCTTTGAGACCAGCCTCAACGTCCAGGCGCTCAATCAGTCACAAGAGCGTATGGCATTGAGCCGGAGGCAGGTAGACAAGAAAATGGCCAGCAACTATAACGTAGCAGAAGGAGATAGCCTGATCGGAGACTCCGTGGCCCTCCGTGCCAGTGACTACATCAAGGAAGTCATTCCAACTATAGACATTGATGCATCCGTCAGCCGGAATTTGACATCAGGCTTAGAAGTCTTTGAGAATGGTGTCGATAACCACGTCCTTAATCAAAATGTGATTGTGGCTCTCGGTGCCAATACAACCAGTGATTACAAAGCGACCTTGGATAAGATGGTCAAAGACCTACCAAAAGGAAGCCGTTTGATCTTTATCACCCCATATGATGGCCGCTTTGCAGGAAACGACCAGAGCGAAGTCATGCAAATCCGTGCCTATATGTTAGAGCTTTCCGAAAACAATAACTTTGTCTACATCGCAGACTGGTATTCAACCGCTGCAGCCAACCCACAAATCTGGGGTGGCACGGACAACGTTCACTTTGGTTCAGAATCGTCGACTATCCAAGAAGGTGGACGACTCTATGCTAACACCCTCAAGAAAGCTTTAGACGAAGCCAACAAAGGCGCTATTAAAAAATAAAAGCCATTCCCCACGTGCATAAGTAGCGCGTGGGGAATTTTTATATCATTTTTTTGAAAGCGCTTGCTGAGTGAGTCTATTCTTGATACAATATATTAACATCTAAATCAAACGACTCATTTGTGAAATAAAATTTTTTTGAGATTTTTTTCACAAGATAGAAGTAAAAAGTCGACCGTTGCTAGTCTTTGATAAAAGCTTCACAAATTCGCAAGTCAAACTTTGTGAAGTTTATGTGAAAGTGTTCACAAATTAAAAAGAATAGTGTATACTAATTATTGTGAAGAAGTTAACAAAAGAAAGGATGCTTATGACTAAGGAAACACAAGCAATCGATGCAGTAAAACAAGTGGATGAGCTCGTTCAAAAGGGGCTCCTTGCTTTGGAAGAAATGCGCAAATTGAATCAACAGGAAGTGGACCATATTGTAGCCAAGGCTTCTGTTGCTGCCTTGGACGCTCATGGAGAATTGGCTCTTCATGCTTTCGAAGAGACCGGACGTGGGGTCTTTGAAGACAAGGCGACCAAGAACTTATTTGCCTGTGAGCATGTGGTCAACAATATGCGCCACACCAAGACGGTCGGTATTATCGAAGAGGATGATGTAACAGGAATCACTCTTATCGCAGAACCGGTTGGGGTGATTTGTGGGATTACTCCAACAACCAACCCAACTTCAACAGCCATTTTTAAATCCTTGATCGCGCTGAAGACACGCAATCCAATCATCTTTGCCTTTCACCCATCAGCCCAACAATCATCTGCTCATGCTGCTCGTATTGTGCGCGATGCAGCCATTAAAGCAGGGGCGCCAGAAAATTGTATTCAATGGATTGAGCAGCCATCGCTTGATGCAACCAACGCTCTCATGAAACACCCTGGAATCGCGACCATCCTTGCAACAGGTGGGAATGCCATGGTGACAGCAGCCTACTCTTGCGGAAAACCAGCCTTAGGGGTCGGTGCCGGAAACGTGCCAGCCTACGTTGAAAAATCTGCCAATATCCGTCAAGCAGCTCATGACATCGTCATGTCCAAATCCTTTGATAACGGAATGGTCTGCGCCTCTGAGCAAGCCGTCATTATCGATAAAGAAATCTATGAGCCTTTTGTAGAAGAATTCAAATCTTATCATGTTTATTTTGTTAACAAAAAAGAAAAAGCGCTCCTAGAAGAATATTGTTTCGGTGTTAAAGCCACTTCTAAGAATTGCGCGGATGCAAAACTCAATGCCAATATCGTTGGAAAACCAGCTAGTTGGATTGCGGAACAAGCGGGATTCACCGTTCCGGAAGGAACCAACATTTTGGCGGTGGAGTGTAAGCAGGTCGGCCCTAAAGAACCGATGACGCGTGAAAAACTATCCCCGATTATTGCTGTATTAAAAGCGGACTCAAGAGAGGAGGGCATCGATCTAGCTCGCCAAATGGTCGAATTCGACGGACTTGGCCACTCTGCAGCCATTCATACCAACGAAGAAGATTTAACCAAAGAGTTTGGTCGGGTTGTCAAAGCCATTCGGGTTATTTGTAATTCTCCGTCTACCTTTGGGGGAATCGGTGATGTGTATAACGCTTTCTTGCCATCCTTGACGCTTGGTTGTGGATCATACGGACGGAACTCAGTTGGAGATAACGTGAGTGCCATGAATCTCCTGAATATCAAAAAAGTAGGGAGACGTAGAAATAATATGCAATGGTTTAAGGTACCTTCTAAAACATACTTCGAGCGCGATTCCATTCAATATTTGCAAAAATGTCGGGATATTGAGCGGGTTATGATTGTGACCGACCACGCCATGGTCGAAATTGGTTTCTTGGAACGGATTTTGGAGCAGTTGGAAGCACGTCGTAATAAGGTAGTTTACCAAATCTTTGCGGAGGTAGAGCCGGATCCAGATATTACAACAGTTTATCGTGGTACGGAAATTATGCGGACCTTCAAACCGGACACCATTATTGCCTTGGGTGGTGGGTCACCTATGGACGCAGCTAAGGTTATGTGGCTCTTTTACGAGCAACCGGAAGTGGACTTCCATGACTTGCTGCAGAAGTTTATGGATATCCGAAAACGGGCCTTCAAGTTCCCTGAGCTTGGGAAGAAGGTGAAATTTATCGCCATTCCAACGACGTCTGGTACCGGTTCTGAGGTGACACCGTTTGCGGTTATTTCAGATAAGGCCAACAACCGCAAGTACCCGATTGCGGACTACAGCTTGACGCCAACGGTTGCCATTGTGGACCCTGCTTTGGTGATGACCGTTCCAGATTTCGTTGCAGCGGATACGGGTATGGACGTATTGACTCATGCGACCGAAGCTTATGTATCGCAGATGGCCAATGACTATACCGACGGTTTGGCACTGCAAGCCATCAAGTTGGTCTTTGAGAACTTGGAATCTTCTGTCTTACGCGGGGACTTCCATTCTCGTGAGAAAATGCATAACGCGTCTACTATGGCCGGAATGGCTTTTGCTAATGCCTTCCTTGGGATTTCCCACTCCATGGCTCACAAGATCGGGGCACAATTCCATACGGTGCATGGTCGAACTAACGCCATTCTTCTGCCATACGTCATTCGCTATAACGGCACACGGCCGGCCAAGACAGCGACTTGGCCTAAGTACAACTATTACCGCGCGGATGAGAAATATCAAGACATCGCTCGTATGCTCGGCCTTCCTGCCTCAACCCCAGAAGAAGGGGTAGCCTCTTATGCTCAAGCGGTTTACGATTTAGGGGAACGCTTGGGGATTCAGATGAACTTGAAGGCGCAAGGTATCAGCGAGGAAGACTTGAAGAAACATTCTCGCGAGTTGGCTTTCTTAGCCTACGAGGATCAGTGTTCGCCTGCCAACCCACGTTTGCCGATGGTGGACCATATGCAGGAAATCATCGAGGATGCTTTCTACGGATACAAGGAACGTCCGGGCAGACTCAAATAACCATGTGATAAGTTTAGTCAAGCCTCCCGAATGGGGGGCTTTTCAAGATGTTCTTTTAGGTTTATAATAACGATGAAAAGAGTTCATGGTTCAGACAATCTCTGATTCGAAGAGGTAGGAACTTAGACTGTTTCATAAGGAGAGGGTGTATGATATGCTAAAAGCCATTATTTTTGATATGGATGGAGTCATCATTGACAGCGAGTACTTGGACTACCAGTTACAAAGTCGGCTCTTGCTTGAAATTGCTTCGCCGTCAATTCACTTAGTGGAGAAGGACTTCCAGTCTCTTGTGGGTCTCTCAGGACAGCACTTGTTAGAGTCTATCAAGAAGCTCACTCGAACAACTCTGACCTTGCCTGAGATTCAAGAGAAACTCGATGAGATTGCTGGTATTAAGTATGCTCCTCGACAAATTCGAAAGCTCTTTCGTCCCAAGTTGCGCTCTTTGTTAGACTGGGCCAAACAGAAGGGGTTGCTACTTGCTGTTGCTTCCTCATCAAACCGCGCGCACATTGAAGAGGTTCTTGAGGCCTGTCAAATTCGAGATTATTTCTCTGTACTAGTTACTGGTCAGGACTTTGAAACGTCAAAGCCCCATCCAGCCATTTACCAAGCAGCCCTGGCACAACTAAAACTGAGGCCAGATCAGGCTATAGCGATTGAAGACTCACCAGTTGGTATCACTTCCGCCAAAGAGGCAGGGCTCACCGTAATTGGTTATGAGGAGCCACGACTTCATTTGGATCAAAGTCAAGCGGATGTTTTATTAGCAGACTGGTCCGCTATTCTAAGCTATTTAAAAAGCCATTCATAAATGAAAGACCAAGCCTTATCATGTACTGACCCAAAAGTTAGATGTTTCAGTTTAACTTTTGGGTACAGTTCAGAAAGGTTTGGTCTTTTGATATTCTTTCTGAAACTAGTTTCAGAAAGTGATTTGAGGTATGAAACTAGGTTCTAAAACCGCGAATTTCTTGAAAACGCTTCCTATATGTTTTATAATAACATCATGATTTGCAGATAAGAAAGGAGACAGGCCTATGGCTCTCATCAGCAAGCAAGAGATGATTGACCGCATTAAGGATGGGATCATCGTTTCTTGCCAAGCCCTCCCTCACGAACCCCTTTATACTGAGGAAGGCGGTGTCATGCCCCTCTTAGCCAAGGCGGCTGAAGAAGGAGGTGCCGTCGGTATTCGTGCCAACAGCGTCCGTGATATTCGCCAGATTCAGGAGGTCACAAGCCTCCCGATTATAGGAATTATCAAACGCGACTATCCGCCACAAGAACCCTTTATCACGGCGACCATGAAGGAAGTGGACGAGTTGGCAGCTCTCGAGATGGAAGTCATCGCCCTCGATTGCACAGACCGTCCCCGCTATGATGGCTTGACCGTTGAGGAATTCATCCATCAAGTCAAGGCCAAGTACCCCAAGCAACTGCTCATGGCTGATATTTCCACCTTTGAAGAAGGTGTGGCAGCGGCTAGGGCGGGTGTCGACTTTGTTGGGACCACCCTATCTGGTTATACCTCTTATAGTCGGCAGGAAGCCGGACCTGATTTCGAGTTGATTCGTCGTCTCGTTGAAGCGGGTCTCGACGTCATTGCCGAAGGGAAAATTCATACTCCGCAGGATGCCAAGGTGATCCATGATTTGGGCATCCGTGGGATTGTGGTCGGTGGCGCGATCACACGGCCAAAAGAAATTACAGAGCGCTTTGTCGCGGCTCTCGAAGATAACTAGTCAATAAACACCCCTCATGGGGAAAGGAGAAACAAGATGAAAATGAAGAAATTGCTTTGTTCGCTTACGCTCGGAGCAGCAGTCTTAGGTTTGGCGGCTTGCGGTGGCAAGTCTGGTGGAGAGAAGGCAGCCGACGCATCTGGTAAAACAGAAATCACCTGGTGGGCTTTCCCAGTTTTCCAACAAGAACAGGCCAGCGATGGTGTCGGTACTTATGAAAAGAAAATTATCGAAGCCTTCGAAAAAGCCAACCCAGATATCAAGGTCAACTTGGAAACCATCGACTTTAAATCTGGACCAGAAAAAATCACCACAGCTATCGAAGCAGGAACCGCACCAGATGTCCTCTTTGACGCGCCAGGTCGGATTATCCAATACGGTAAAAATGGCAAGTTAGCTGACTTAAATGACCTCTTCACCGATGATTTTGTCAAAGATGTTAACAATGAAAAATTGATCAACGCTTCTAAAGCAGGTGATAAAGCCTATATGTATCCTATCTCATCTGCTCCATTCTATATGGCCTTGAACCGTCAAATGCTTAAGGACGCTGGAGTGGAAGACTTGGTCAAAGAAGGTTGGACAACCGACGATTTTGAAAAAGTCTTGAAAGCCTTGAAAGGAAAAGGTTACACACCAGGTTCTCTCTTTGCTAACGGTCAAGGTGGGGACCAAGGAACACGGGCCTTCCTTGCCAACCTCTATGGCGGTTCAGTGACAGACCCTGAAGTAACCAAATACACAACCGATGATGCCAAATACGTCAAAGCCTTGGATAAAGCATCCAGCTGGATCAAGGACGACCTCTTGGCAAATGGTTCTCAATTCGATGGGGGCGCAGACATCCAAAACTTCGCCAATGGTCAAACCTCTTACACCATTCTTTGGACTGCCGCTCAAAACGGGATCCAAGCCAAACTCTTGGAAGCGTCTAAAGTGGATGTAGTAGAAGTGCCATTCCCATCTGATTCTGGTAAACCAGCCTTGGAATACTTGGTCAACGGTTTTGCTGTCTTTAACAATAAGGACGAAAAGAAAGTCGCTGCCTCTAAGAAATTCATCCAGTTTATCGCTGATGACAAAGAGTGGGGTCCTAAGAACGTGGTTCGTACGGGTGCCTTCCCAGTTCGTTCTTCTTACGGTAAATTGTATGAAGACAAACGGATGGAAACCATTGGTTCTTGGACACAATACTACTCTCCATACTACAACACCATCGATGGCTTCGCAGAAATGCGTACCCTCTGGTTCCCAATGTTGCAATCTGTATCCAATGGGGATGAAAAAGCAGAAGCAGCTCTCAAGACCTTTACAGAAAAAGCCAACGAAACCATTAAAAAAGCAAGCAAATAAATAAATGGAAGTGACGAGATGAATCCCTCCCTCTTGTGGGGAAACCCAGGAGAAAAGGGATTCTCTTCGCTTTCTGGGGGCTTTCTCCTCTTGCGCTTCTGACAGCTAAGAGGAGAATCCGCACCCAAAATTATCATGATTTGAATAGAAAGGGGATCGATATGAAGGTCAATAAAATACGAATGCGTGAAACCCTCGTATCCTATGCATTTTTAGCACCCATTCTGATTTTCTTCCTCATCTTTGTACTGGCACCCATGATTATGGGACTGATTACCAGTTTCTTTGATTACAGCATGACCAATTTTACCTTTGTAGGATTGGATAACTATATTCGCATGTTCAAGGATCCAGTCTTTGTCAAATCCTTGATTAATACCTTGATCATCGTGATTGGATCCGTACCGGTTGTCGTACTCTTTTCGCTTTTTGTAGCCTCTCAAACCTATAGTCAGAATGCCATTGCGCGTTCCTTCTATCGTTTTGTCTTCTTCCTCCCAGTGGTTACAGGTTCTGTTGCCGTAACCGTGGTCTGGAAGTGGATGTACGATCCGCTCTCAGGGATCCTTAACTTTGTTCTTAAAAACGGACACATCATTGAGAAGAACATTTCCTGGTTGGGAGATAAGAACTGGGCCCTAGCTGCTATCATTGTTATTCTCTTAACCACGTCCGTTGGCCAACCCATTATTTTGTATATCGCAGCCATGGGGAATATTGACAATTCCTTGGTAGAAGCAGCGCGTGTAGATGGGGCCAATGAGTTGCAGGTCTTTTGGAAAATCAAATGGCCAAGCCTTATGCCGACCACCCTCTATATTGCAGTTATCACCACCATCAACTCTTTCCAATGTTTTGCCTTGATTCAGTTGTTAACCTCTGGTGGACCAAACTTCTCTACCTCTACCCTCATGTACTACCTATATGAAAAAGCCTTTAAATTATCGGAATACGGCTATGCCAACACCATGGGTGTGTTCCTAGCTGTCATGATTGCCATTATTTCTTTTGCCCAATTCAAAATTTTGGGTAACGATGTGGAATACTAGAGAGGAGAGGAAGCATGAAAAAGAAAACGCTGACACCGTTTACGGTTATCTCCACCGTTATCCTGTTGATTCTGGCCGTCCTCTTTATTTTCCCCTTCTATTGGATTTTAACGGGGGCTTTCAAGTCTCAACCGGATACCATTATGATTCCACCGCAATGGTGGCCAAAAGCACCGACGCTGGATAACTTTAAGGATCTCATGGTCAGCAATCCGGCCCTGCAATGGCTTTGGAATTCCATTTTTATTTCTTTATCGACCATGTTTTTAGTCTGCGCCACTTCGTCGCTAGCTGGCTACGTTCTGGCTAAAAAGCGATTCTATGGTCAGCGGATCTTGTTTGCCATTTTTATTGCTGCGATGGCCCTTCCCAAGCAGGTTATCCTAGTTCCTCTGGTTCGTATTGTCAATTTCTTGGGAATCCATGACAGCGCGGCAGCCGTCATTCTGCCTTTAGTCGGTTGGCCGTTCGGGGTTTTCCTCATGAAACAATTCTCAGAAAACATCCCGACGGAGCTCTTGGAATCGGCTAAGATTGACGGATGTGGTGAGATTTCAACCTTCTGGAATGTTGCTTTCCCGATTGTTAAGCCTGGATTTGCGGCTTTAGCGATTTTCACCTTTATCAACACATGGAATGACTATTTTATGCAGTTGGTCATGTTGACATCGCGTAATAATTTGACCATTTCGCTGGGGGTTGCGACCATGCAGGCGGAAATGGCGACCAATTATGGGCTCATTATGGCGGGGGCTGCCATGGCGGCGGTTCCGATTGTAACGGTATTTCTGGTCTTCCAAAAAGCCTTCACGCAAGGGATTACCATGGGGGCGGTCAAGGGTTAGCTTCTTGTCTCGGTCGCCTCTTGTTAGTAGAAAGGATTCGGTATGTTATTTGATAAATTGCATCATTTAAAGGATTACAAGGGACTCCATGCGGGTCTGGATCAGGTCATTGCCTATTTGGCGCGGCATGATGTCACCAAGGATCCTTTGGGGCGCTATGAGCTAGATGGCGATCGGGTCTTCTACTTTATTCAGGAGAATCAGTTGGACCAGGAGCCGAAGCGCGAATTCGAGTTTCATAAACGCTATATGGACCTGCACTTTTTAATCGAGGGCAAGGAGTATATCAAATATGGAACGGAATTGGAAACCTTGATGCAGCCTTATGATGAAGCCAGTGATTTCGCCAGTGCGACCAGTCGAGGACAGGTGGTCTTTTGTCTCAAGCCAGGCAATGTGATTGCCTTTCGGCCGGGTGAGTTGCATCAGCCTAATGGTTATGCGGGTCAGGGAGATCTGGTACGCAAATGTGTCTTTAAAATTTTAATGGATAAGTAAGAGAGGGAGTAGGATGAAAGGTCAAGAATTATGGAAAAGCATGTTTTCGACAGACAACCGTTTCATGGTCGTTTGTGAGAAAATTTTTGACCTTTTCGTCCTCAACCTTCTGTTTCTGATCAGTGCTCTTCCTGTGTTTACATTGGGAATTGCAAAATTGTCTTTATTACAGACGGTGGACGTGATCGCCAAAGAGCGGCGCGTGCCGGTTGTCCGTCTTTATTTTCAACACTTCAAAAGCCAAGCAAGGTTAGGACTGTCACTAGGACTGCTGGAGGTGAGTGTGTACCTCATTTGTGGTAGTAATCTCCTTTTATTTGCACGACAAACAGCACTCCCTTTTCAGCTGATTAAGGTCTTGTGTGTAGGTCTCCTCCTCTTCTTTACTCTGATCTTCCTCAGTGCCTATCCGCTCTTTGCCCGCCGTCCTCTTCCTCTAGGGATGGGCTTGCAATGGAGCTTGGTCCTAGTGAGTCTTAACCTTGCTTGGTTTTTATTCATGATGGCGGCCATCTGGTTGCTTTTCAACCTCGCAGCCATCTCAAGCATACTCTTGGTCTTGACGCTCCTTTTCCTCATCCTGATAGGCTTTTCTCTCTTGGCCTGGGGACAAGGAGCCATCATGGACCATATCTTAAAAAAGTATCCAACACTATAAACAAAAGAGAGGGCTGCCGGTGGGGAGCATCTAAGCATGCCTCCGCCAAGACACGCCCTTACCATGGGAGATTTTTATGAGCAGAATCGAACGATACAAAGGAGTCATTCCAGCCTTTTACGCCTGCTATGATGACCAAGGGAATATCAACCCAGAAGGCGTCCGCGCCCTCACCCAATACTATATCGACCAAGGAGTTCAAGGACTCTATGTCAATGGTTCCTCCGGTGAATGCATCTACCAGAGTGTAGCCGACCGCAAACTCATATTAGAAAACGTTATGGCCGTCGCTAAAGACAAATTGACCATCATCAACCATGTCGCTTGCAACAACACAGCAGACAGTCAAGAATTGGCGCGCCATTCCGAAGAATTGGGCGTCGACGCTATCGCAGCCATCCCGCCCATTTACTTCCGCCTGCCAGAACACGCCATTGCAGCCTACTGGAATGCCATCTCTGAAGCCGCACCACAGACCGACTTCATCATCTACAATATTCCCCAGCTCGCTGGCGTAGCCCTGACACCCGACCTCTACACAGAAATGCTCCAAAACCCGCGCGTCATCGGAGTCAAAAACTCCTCCATGCCCGTTCAAGACATCCAAACCTTCGTTAGCCTAGGCGGAGAGGACCACATCGTTTTCAACGGTCCCGATGAACAGTTCCTGGGTGGCCGCATCATGGGCGCTAAATCCGGGATTGGTGGGACCTACGGGGCAATGCCAGACCTATTCCTGCAGTTAAACAAGCTGATTGCCGAGCAGGACTTCGAGACAGCAAGAGCTCTACAGTACGCTATTAATGACATTATCAGCGTACTGGTTTCCGGTCACGGGCACATGTATGCGGTGATCAAACAAGTCTTAAAAGAAGATCAAGGCCTAGATTTAGGATCTGTGCGATTACCTCTCGCCGGCTTGGATGAAAGTGACGCCGCCGTCGTAGAAAAGGCTCGCACTCTCATTGCCCAAGCTCGTGAACGCTTTTTATAAGAGAAAGTAGAGGCCCCTATGAATCACATCCTGCTTGTAGACATCGGTGGCACCAACCTCAAATACGGTCTCATCGATTCAGAAGACCATCTGATAGAAGCAAACGAAATGCCCACCCAGGCCCACAAGGGAGGTCCCCATATCCTTGCGACCGTCAAGGAACTAGTTGCCTCCTATTTAGAAAAAGGCCCTTTAGCGGGTGTGGCCATTTCTTCAGCCGGAATGGTCGATCCAGATAAAGGTGAAATCTTTTATGCCGGTCCTCAAATTCCAAACTACGCCGGGACCCAATTTAAAAAAGAAATCGAAACCAGCTTTGGTATTCCCTGTGAAATCGAAAACGACGTCAATTGTGCCGGCCTAGCCGAGGTGAGGTCCGGCAATGGCCGGGGATGCTCCCCCGCCATCTGCCTGACCATTGGAACCGGAATCGGTGGTTGCCTCCTTATTGATGGCAAGGTCTTTCATGGCTTCAGCAATTCGGCTTGCGAAGTTGGCTATCTTCATATGCAAGATGGCGCCTTTCAAGACCTAGCCTCAACAACCGCCTTGGTTTCCTACGTCGCAGCCCTTCACGAAGATGACCCTGCACTATGGAACGGCCGCCGTATCTTTAAAGAAGCGACCGAAGGCAATACCAAGTGTATTGAGGGGATTGACCGCATGGTTGACTACTTAGGAAAAGGCATCGCCAATATGTGCTATGTCGTCAATCCAGAAGTCGTGATTCTAGGCGGGGGCATCATGGGTCAAGAAGCCATTCTCAAACCCAAAATTGAGGCGGCCCTCAAAGCCGCCTTGGTTCCAAGTCTCGCTGAGAAAACCAAACTGGTCTTCGCCCATCACCTCAATGCAGCTGGTATGTACGGCGCCTACTACCATTTCAAACTCAAACAGCATCTCCTTTAGACAAACAGAGGTGGAACCGACTAAACGATTCCACCTCTGTTTTTATTTTTTAAAGTCCACTGGACAAAGATGCAAGCTACGCTTGTTCTTGTTATATGCTTAAAAAGGTCCCCCGGACCTTTTCAACGCTCCATGCTAATGGCTTGGTTTTCCCAAT
>Cebus_capucinus_imitator_PRJNA485217_SSR118__coassemble_190_pt1 | contig 29664 bp, 21 predicted proteins | sample Cebus_capucinus_imitator_PRJNA485217_SSR118__metabat2_low_PE_001 | metagenome-assembled genome bin Cebus_capucinus_imitator_PRJNA485217_SSR118
AAAATCCCATGAGAACAGCAATCGTTGGAAACGCAACTCCAAATTTCACCGCATTTCACCATTTTCATCTATGCAAAAAAAGAGGGCCATTTAGGCCCCTTTCTCATGAATATCTAGAAATGTTAAAATTTAATGACAAAAATGTCCGTAGGAAACATTTAGGACAAACTGATGACATGATCACTTTCGAACGAGATTCCTACCTACTACTACACCAATTCTTTTGACATATAACTTTAGAATATGATAAAATAAATATGAAAAAAGGGATGCGTCAACATCCCTTGAGCGAACCCGCAAAACGGTTGCTCAGTTACTTGGCTTTAGCCGTTACTAAGCGTAAGTAGTACGGCTATTTTTTATGCTCTTGCATTTTGATGGCCAATCCAATCAATGTCAACAACACTTGTGTGAAGACAAAGATAATCATGACCGTCTCATATGCCGTCATCGCACTCCTCCTTTCCGTCCATTTGTAATCCCTATCCTCATAGGCACCACCCCTTTCTGTTCCGGAAGAGCAACCGTATTACTTGTTCGCAATTACATTATACAACTTTCTTAAAAAATTGACTCAATTTATTATGTATTTATTAATACAATTTTATTATAGCACTTTAAATATACATCGCCGTTTTATCAACCACAAAACCACCCGCTAGCTTCTTCGCTAACGGGTGGTTTCTTTTTATCTTATCTCCTGTACTGCTTGAGGAAGCGTGTCATCTTCTCTTGCATTTCTGCTAACTCATCCACGCGCGGCAAATAAACGATACGGAAGTGATCTGGTTCCTTCCAGTTGAATCCACGTCCATGAACAAGGAGAATCTTTTCTTGCTTGAGGAAGTCAAGAACAAATTGTTCATCGTCATCAATCCGGTACATATTTCGGTCTATCTTAGGGAAGATATAAAGTCCTGCTTTTGGCTTGACTGCAGACAGACCTGGAATTTCTTGAATAGCATTGTATATGAAATTTCTTTGCTCATAGATGCGCCCGCCAGGAAGCAAGAGTTCATCCACTGATTGATGACCGCCCATAGAGGTTTGAACGACTTGTTGAGCCAATACGTTCGAACAAAGACGCATATTTGACAACATCGTCAAGCCTTCAATGTAGTCCTTGACATGGTGTTTAGGCCCAGATAGAACCATCCATCCCACACGGAATCCAGCAATTCGGTGACTCTTAGAAAGACCATTCATGCTGACACAGAAGAGATCCGGTGCTAGGCTAGCCACAGCGATATGCTCTTGGCCATCCATGACCATACGATCATAAATCTCATCCGCAAAGATAATCAAGTCATTTTGACGAGCAATCTCAACAATCTCCAACAAGACATCTTTTGGATACAAAGCACCTGTTGGATTATTAGGATTGATCAAGACAATGGCTTTGGTATTGGAAGTGATCTTCGAGCGGATATCATCCATGTCTGGGTACCATTCTGCTTGTTCATCACAGACATAATGAACCGCATTCCCACCAGCAAGACTGACAGCCGCTGTCCATAATGGATAGTCTGGCATAGGAACGAGAACTTCGTCTCCGTCATCCAAGAGTCCTTGCATAGACATAACAATCAACTCAGAAACCCCATTCCCAAGATAGATATCTTCCATCTCTACATTAGGAATTCCTTTGAGTTGGCAATACTGCATAATGGCCTTACGCGCTGAGAAGATACCTCGAGAATCAGAATAGCCCTCACTATTGCGTGCATTCATAATGAGATCATGAATCACTTCATCCGGAGCCGTAAAGCCAAATTCAGCTGGATTTCCTGTATTCAAACGAAGAATTTTCTCCCCATTCGCAATCATACGATTAGCTTCTTCTAGAACCGGACCACGGATATCATAAGCTACATGTTCAAGTTTATTCGATTTCTTAAATTCTTTCATACAAATTACCTCACTTTTTGAGTCCTCTCCATTATAGCACCCTTCCACCAAAAAACGAAATTTTTTCAGAATTTTTCGAGAATAGTTTATATTTACATTCAATTTTAATAAGTGTGTGCGATCCATTTCGCTACACTCCTTTTAGAAAAATAAAGGTTCATTTCTCATCATATCAATTGTAATTTTTTCCTAAATAGTGTGAAACATTTGGGAAAAAATTCACTGTTTCCTCACGCCATCAACAACTCAGCTATTTTCTAGGTCTACACTTCTAACCTATAAATTTCCCTTCCGAATCTCTTTACATTTCCTATGAAAGGGTTTACAATAATAATATAAGGGAAACAAGATAGGAGGGCTTCTTATGACCGAAACTTACAACAATATTATGGTTGCAATTGACGGATCTCCTGAAGCGGAATTGGCTTTTGTCAAAGGGATTCACATCGCTGAACGCAATCAAGCACGGTTGACCTTGGTACACGTCATTGATACGCGTGCCCTTCAGAGCGTAACGACTTTTGATGGTCAGATCTACGAACAACTCCAAGACGACGCAGACCGTATGATGGATGAGTACGACACGCGTGCTCGCGAAGCCGGTCTCCATGATATTAAAACCGTCATTGAATTTGGTAATCCCAAACCGATTCTCGCGACACAGATTCCGGACTCAGAAGGAATCGACCTTATCTTAGTAGGAGCGACCGGTTTGAACGCCTTTGAGCGAATCATGATTGGTTCTTCATCCGAATACATCCTTCGGCATACCAAGGTCGACCTACTCGTCGTCCGCGAAGGAGAAAAGCTTATTTAACCTGTTTATCTCATATTTACTCCTAGCAAAAGGCCGTCCAGGAATTCTCCTGAACGGCCTTTTCTATCATTTACAAGTTACATTCACGTTATGACTCATTTTCGCGACGCAAGACTACCTCTTGAGCACTGTTTCTACTGTTATACTTCTAAATGAAATCTAATTCTCCGCTCCCTGGTTTTGTTTCGATAAGCCCTGTTGACTTTCAGACTTCACTTGGGCTTTGCCCTTTTTATTTGTGTAGGCAGCCAGTTGACGGGCGAGTTCTTTTCGAATGGCAGGTTCAGGCGCATATTTCTCTTCCCAATCGTCTGGTTTTAAAATTTTGTGGGTCACGGGATCATAGTGGGCTTTGCCATCTGGGAAAATTTTCCCCATATTGGCTTCGTGCACAATATCAAAAACCTTCTCTGGGTCTACTCCCATAAGGGCAAAGGATCCGTAGGTCAGGTATAAGACATCCACCAAGGCGTCGACCTGACCCGTCAAGCTCACACCTGTTGGAATTTTTCCTCGCACCTTGTCCGCCGCCTTATCCAACACTGCATGCAAGTGAGCCACGCCCTCGTCAAAAGCTTCCTCTGACGCTGATGCCGCCCGCACGAATTCCACAATTTCCTCAATCTTGAAGTCCGAACGATGCAATGCATCTTCCTGCTGCCAGGCAATCGGACACTCCTGCGTTTCCCCATCCATGACCGAATGGAATTCTTTTACCTTATTAAAGTGTGGGTCCTCGCTGACAAAGGCCTCTTGTTTAGCCAAGATTCCAAAATGCTCCAAGGCTTTGGAAATCCCATCTTCCGTATTGGAAGAGGTCGTATGCTTGGCTACCTCTTTAACCTTGCGGCTTCCATTTCCCATGGCAATAGACAAGCCCACACCAGACAACATTTCCAAGTCGTTATCCGAATCTCCGAAGGCCATGACTTCATCGATGCCAAATCCAAAGGTTTCTCCAACCTTCTTGATGCCTTCTAACTTAGAGACTCCCGCATTAATGACATCCGCCGCAAAGGGACTGGACCGCGTGAATTTCAAGTCTGGAAAGACCGCTGCAATCTCATTGATTTCCGCCTTGGTTGCCAACAAATGCATCTGATAAATGGGTTGACGGGCAATCGCTTCTAACTCTTCTGGACGTTGCCGAACGACCCGCGACACCACGCGATTAAAGGACTGACTGACAGAACCGCCCCACTTCCTAGGGATAAAGCGTCCCAAGTGAGAAACCTTGCCCATTCCAAAACTCATGATTTTAGACCCTAGGACCGCATCAGCGGTACCCAGTGCTAACTCCTTCCGATGGGCATGAGCGTATTTCACCATAGCCGAAAGTTGTCCCTTATCGATAGGCGAAGAAGCTAAAAGCCCCTCGCGCGTCAAAATGTAAGAACCATTATAAGTGACCGCAAAATCCAGATCCAGCTGCTCCATAAAGGGTTTGACGAAAAAAGGACCGCGCCCCGTCGCTAAACCCACCAGAATCCCCTGTGCTTTTAAGTTCCGGATGGCCTCTTCCGTTGACGCCAGCACGTTCTTGCTGTCATTGACCAGGGTCCCATCGATATCAAAAAATACGGCTTTAATTTCCATGCTTCTCTCCTTGCTGAATATTATACCATGATGTGCTATAATTTTCTGTATGAGAAAACGAATTTTAGCCCTCCACACAGGTGGAACCATATCGATGCAAGCAGACGCCAGTGGCCAAGTTGTCACTAGCCTTCACAACCCTATGGCTGATTTGGCGATTTCTGAGGGAGAAGTCGAAGTGACTTCCCTTGATTTCCTCAATATCCCCAGCCCGCACATGACTCCGGAACATATGCTGAGTTTGAGCCGTAAAATTAAAATCGAGCTCCCACATTACGACGGTTTTGTCATTACCCACGGTACCGACACCTTGGAAGAAACCGCGTATTTCTTGGACACGATGGAGATCGGCGATAAGCCCGTGGTGCTGACAGGTGCCATGCGTTCCTCCAATGAACTTGGAAGCGACGGGGTCTACAACTATTTAAGTGCATTGCGTGTTGCCGCAAGCGACAAGTCTGTCGGGAAGGGCGTCTTGGTCGTCATGAATGATGAAATTCATGCAGCCAAGTATGTGACCAAGACCCACACGACCAACGTGTCGACCTTCCAAACACCGACCCACGGGCCGCTGGGTTTGATTATGAAACACGACATTTTGTATTTCAAAACCGCAGAGCCACGCGTGCGGTTTGACTTGGATAGCGTGACAGGGCTAGTACCCATTATTCCGGTCTACGCCGGTATGCAGACGGAACTCTTAGACATGTTGGATCCAAGTCAATTGGACGGGCTTGTGATCGAAGCCTTCGGAGCCGGTAATGTTCCAGCGGACGTCGCCGAACGCCTCTACCGCTTCCACAATGCCGGCATTCCCATCGCCCTCGTTTCCCGCTGCTTTAACGGCATTGCAGAACCCGTCTACGCCTACGAAGGCGGCGGCGTAAAGCTTCACGAACACGGCATTTACTTTATCAAAGAACTCAACGCACCCAAAGCCCGCCTCAAACTCCTCATCGCCCTCAACGCCGCCCTATCAGGAGAAGAGTTGAAAGAATATATGGAGGGTTGAAACAGCGCAGTGCGCTGTTTCAATCAGCAGATGTAGGCTTGCGGCAGCAAGACCTCCCTCCCAGTGGGAGTTTTTAATCGGCAGATGAAGACTTGCGAAGCAAGGCCACATTAGGCTTACGCCTTGTTTCAATCGGCAGATGAAGACTTGCGAAGCAAGGCCTCCGAACCCTAACGTCTTGTGTCAATAACGACGCAATCAAAAATCCAGAACAGTCGTTCCGGATTTTTTTCTTGTCAGATTTTTCATACTGCATCTTTGCTCACTCTCCTTAAATCATTTCTTTTCCGTCTCTACCTGTACACTCCAACTAGACTATCGTTCGGATTTTTCTGAAAAATTTCACGAAACCGATAGAAAAGAGCGTTTACATATTGTATAATAGAAACAATCAACCTTTAAAGGAGTTTTTTATGAAAACACACGGATTGTCTAAGAAGGCTCTCTTGCTTTCAAGTTTAGTTTTGGCCACTGCAGCATCCAGTCCAGTTTTAGCGGATGAGACGGTGGCAACCGATGCTTCAACACCTGTTAGCAGCATCTTTGACAAGCCTACATCGGATACTAATTCCAATGCAGCATCGACCAATCCAACAACTGATTCATCAGCAACAACAACTGCAGCAGAAGCAAGCAATTCAAATACAGCTACTGCAAGTACAGAATCAAACGCAGCTGCAGCAACCACGAGCACAGAAAATAAAGACACTGCTCCTAAAGAAGGAGAAAAAGTCAACGTTCGTATTCTTGGAACAACAGACCTTCACACCAACTTGGTCAACTACGACTACTACCAAGACAAACCAAGTGAACAATTGGGCCTTGCTAAAACAGCCGTTCTTATTGAAGAAGCGAAAAAAGAAAATCCAAATGTGCTTTTAGTTGATAACGGGGACACCATTCAAGGAACTCCACTTGGAACCTATAAAGCTATCGTTCAACCTATCAAAGACGGGGAAACTCATCCCATGTATGAGGCTCTCCATGCGCTCGGTTTCGAAGCCGGAACGCTAGGGAACCACGAGTTCAACTATGGTTTGGACTACCTCCGAAAAGTCATCGCTGGGGCTAAAATGCCAATTGTCAACGCCAACGTTCGCGATGCCAAAACAGGGGACTTCGCTTACACACCTTACATTATCCTACCTAAAACTTTTAACGACACTGAAGGACGTCCAGTCACTGTTAACATCGGAATTACTGGAATTGTACCACCACAAATCCTCAACTGGGACAAGGCAAATCTCGAAGGAAAAATTACTGTCGACGACTCTGTCGAAGCCGTTACGGCCATCGTTCCAAAAATGCGCCAAGCCGGTGCGGACATCGTCCTCGTTCTTTCTCACTCTGGTATCGGTGACGACAAGTATGAAAAAGGGGAAGAAAACGAAGGCTACCAAATCGCTGGTATCCAAGGGGTTGATGCGGTCGTAACCGGTCACTCTCACGCCGAATTCCCAAGTGGTACAGGTCTTGGTTTCTATGAAAAATACAAAGGCGTAGACGGAATCAACGGGAAAATCAATGGAACTCCGGTAACTATGGCGGGTAAATACGGTGACCACCTTGGAATCATCGACCTCAACCTGGTCTACACCGATGGCAAATGGAAGGTGGAAGACTCCAAAGGCTTTATCCGCAAGGTCGACACCAAGTCTCCAGTAGCGGATGCTCGTATTCTTGAAATCGCCAAGAAAGCGCACGAGGGAACCATCGCTTATGTTCGCCAACAAGTTGGAACAACGACAGCACCAATTACTAGCTACTTCGCCTTGGTCAAAGATGATCCGTCTATCCAAATCGTAAACAAGGCGCAGCTTTGGTATGCCAAACAAGAATTGGCTGGAACACCGGAAGGCAAACTGCCTATTCTTTCTGCCGCAGCACCATTTAAGGCGGGAACACGCGGGGACGCCACTGCTTACACAGATATCCCTGCAGGCCCAATTGCCATCAAGAATGTAGCCGACCTTTATCTCTACGACAACGTCACTGCCATCCTCAAAGTCAATGGGGCGCAAATCAAGGAGTGGTTGGAAATGTCAGCTGGTCAGTTCAACCAAATTGATCCAACGAAAACTGATGTACAGGACATCGTCGACCCACAATACCGGACCTACAACTTCGACGTGATTGACGGCATTACCTACCAGTTCGATATCACTCAACCGAAGAAATATGACCGCAACGGCAAGCTCCTCGACGCTACTGCCAACCGCGTCAAGAACCTGCAATATCAAGGCAAGGACATTGATCCTAACCAAGAGTTCATCGTGGTCACCAACAACTATCGTGCCAACGGGACCTTCCCTGGGGTCAAGGACGCCAGTCTCAATCGTCTCCTTAATTTGGAAAACCGCCAAGCGATCATTAACTACATCGTAGCTGAAAAGACCATCAATCCAACGGCTGATAACAATTGGAGCTTTACGGACAGTATCAAAGGACTCAACCTCCGATTCTTGACTGCTGACAAGGCTAAAGACCTCGTAGCCAGCGATACAATCCTACAGTATGTGGGACCATCAGCTAGCAGCGAAGGCTTTGGAGAATTCAAGTACGTTTGGGCTGAAATCAAACCAGAAACTCCAAGCGTCACTCCTGAAGATCCTAGCGACAAACCAGTCAATCCGACGGAGGTGCCAAGTGAAACCATCGTCCTTCCAGATAGCAAACAAGTCATCACCTTGCCAACTGCTAGCAAAACTGCCGACCGCGCGGTTCGTGCAAACGTAACATTTGCGGATGAGCACAAGGCTAACGAGCGTCGCCTCCCAGAAACCGGCGAACATACGTCTCTTCTTAACCTTCTAGGACTCGCTCTCATGAGCGGACTCACAGCCTTTGGCTTTAGACGGAATCAACAATAATTTAAACACAAAAAAGGCGGGACCAAGTCCCTGCCTTTTTATGTATTCAATTCCTGAAAGGCATCTAAATGGCGTAATCAGACAGAGTTTGCAACATCATCTCCTCTAGCTTGGTCCGCAATTTTCATGTCCCCATCTTCTTCCGCCCGCACGCCATAAATCTGTGCTAAGCTCAAAATGCGCTTGGCCCAATTGGTATGCGGCTTTTGCTCGTTCATCCGGTTCTGCTGGTAACTCTTGGCCACACTGACCAGGCTATCTTCCATCTCCAAAATCGCCAGCGCATCGCGGTAATCCGCAAAAGTCACAAGGCCACTCTTGGCCACATAGGGCACCTGGCTGGGGTGAATGCAGGTCTTGCCAAAAAAGCCATTCAGCTGATCGGCTTCAATCTCCGCTTGGAGTCCTCGGGACCAAGGCCCAACCGCACCATCTGTCCCAAAGTACTCCCAGACGGGCCCGCTCACCACATAGTCCCGTCCGAAAACATTCAGAATCTCAATCAAGCAGTCCGCCAGCACCTGCACTTCATAGACCGTCCGATCAATGGGCCGTCTGACGGCGTAGAAATTGCTGAGGTCCGTCGCGCCCACGCGAATTCCGAGGATGTCCTCTTGGTGGTTGCTTAGGAGGGTCCTGAGGGCAGCCAATTCCTCCGACCGGCCTTCCTTACGAATAATGGATTCCGACTCCAGGATCGGGAGGATATACAAGGGCTCCGGGCTTCGAGCCTGAATGGTCTTGAAGCTGTCTATGTAGGCCTGGGCATTTTGCCTAGAAAATTTTGGCAGCGTAAAACCTGTGAGCAGAGCCAGTTCTCTAGGGGACAGCTGGGACGCTATCGTCGCCATATGGTCTGGCGAACGAAAGCGGATAAAAAGGAGCGGCAATTCGTCTCTATGCACACGACTCTCTTCGACCGCTTTGGCCAGCTGATGGAGGATTTGTAGGAGACTATTTTCTGCGATATCTAAGGCCTGATCACTAACAGCATCTTCCAGGTCCAGACAGATTGCCGGTAGGTTATCCTTGTCGTCATGAAGAATCTCATCGACCACTTGTAGCCGCAAGGCTGGCATATAAAGGAGCGGTCCCAAGGCATATTGTAAAACTTCCTTGGGCGATCGTTTGCTAAACTCCTGCCCAGCGATGTTCATGGGCACATCTTTAAAACGGTATCTCATATCATTTCGAGCTCTCTATTTCTTTTTCGTGGAGGACTGCTTCGAGGATTTCCTCTGCTCCTCTTAGCCCTTGACTGACCGATTGATAGCTAAATCCAGGTGCGATATAGTCTAGAACTTCACTTCTCTCTGGAATAAAAGCAGGGTTCCCTAGGGCCAAGAAGCCAGCATCTAGCTTGCCATCACCTGAAGTTATGACGCTAGTTTGATTCAATTCCTGGACCAAATAAGCCAAAGCATTCTCTTTAGAAACTTCACTTGGTAACAGATAGAGCTTGATCCCTTGAATCGTAAAGGTCCAATCGCGACCGGCAACCAGCTCCTCCAAAAGTGGCCACAAGTCACGCTCCACCACTTCTCTATCCTCTACGACTTTCGTGAAGTAAAAGAGGTCATCGACCAAAACAGGTTCTTTGGTTAAATAAGGTTTCAACTGCTCCAAGGATTGGAGAATGCCCTCATATTCCGCGTGTAAATTTTGTCGCAAGCGGCTCATTTTGTCCTGCCAAGCTGTAAGAGGCTGACCATTTTTTAAAATAATCCCTCCGTTGGCCACAATGGCATAGGGGCAATCTTGAAAAGGCTGGACACGCTCGAATTGTTTGCGTGAACGGGTGGTCACGGGAACCAAATAGAGCCCCTCTGTCCTCTTTACGGTCTCCACCAAGCTCTGTGCTTTTTCGGTCATATAAGAAATTTCGCGTCCATCTAAATATTCCACACAGGTTGCATCAAGTCCTGCTTTTAAAAATTTAGAAGCGTGAATCACGGTCCGATCTAAGTCTGTCGCAAATAACATGAGGTCCATCCTTTCTTACTCTATCCATTATAATATATTTGCCTCCACAAAAACACAGAAAAAGCCTGAAAACCGCATGTTTTCAGACTTTTCCAACAATCTATAAACGAGCGTTGGAAAGTTGAATCCGGTTTTCAGACTTTTCATTTGAAGGAGGAGAGCGCCAGACTCTTACAAACCCAGACAGCTTTCCAATCCTTCCATTTATTTTTTGCGATTCACAATTGCTTTACGGATAAAGTCAACAGGAATAATCATAACCGCAATCAACATGGCTGCCAAGTAGTGTTCCAAGTCCATAGGAACGGTATTGAAGACTTGTCCACCAAATTGGATGATCACGGTTTGAACCACTGCGATCGATACCATCACGATGGTGAATTTTGGATTTTCTCCAATATGTTCAAAGACATTGAATCCATTACTTCTTGTATTCAAGGAATTAAAGATAATGGCATAGATAAAGACAGTGAAGGTGAAGGTTGTCACCATGTTCATGTCGCCTGTACCATTGGTGATAAAGTCGTGGACGCCACCAACGTTTTTGAGGATAGCCAAGCAGACGATAGTGATATAGGCACTAGCCACACCGATCGCTGACTTCATGTATGAAGTCAAGATATTGGCTTTCTTCGGAACTGGTTTTTCATCCATGTAACGGTCCAAGGTTGGCTCTTCACCAAAGGCCAAGGCAGCCAAGGTATCCATGATCAAGTTGATCCAAAGGATCTGGATGATGGTAAATGGTTCTTTCAAACCAAACAATGGAGAAAGAAGAGACATGGCAATGGTTGTCACGTTAACGGTCAACTGGAAGATAATGAACTTAGACACAGACTTGCTCATAGTCCGTCCATAGAGAACCGCACGTTCAATCGAAGTCAAACTGTTGTTCAAGATGACGATATCAGATGCTTCACGCGCAACTTCTGTTCCGTCTCCCATAGAGAAACCGACATCCGCTGCTTTCAAGGCTGGAGAGTCGTTGACCCCATCCCCTGTCATACCGCAGACCATATCCAAGTCTTGGGCCGCTTCAATCAAGCGTTTCTTATCGAGTGGAAGCGCACGGCTGACCACTTTCAAGCTAGGCAAGATGGCTTTCAATTCATCATCGCTCATGGCTTCCAACTCATCGTGGGTAATGACGTGGTCAGAATCACTGGTGATGATACCTGCTTCTTTGGCGATGGCAACAGCAGTTTCCTTACGGTCACCAGTAACCATAACAACTTGTACACCCGCCTTATTCATGGTTTCAACGGTTTGTTTGATTGAATCACGAACGTTGTCACGGATACATACAATACCGATCAAGATCTTCTGACCATCGACTTCTTTCAAGATGGCCAAGAGACGCATTGAACGGTTGGCTTGTTCCAATGAGAAGGCTTGGAATTTTTCACGAACAGCCCCTTCAAAAGCTTGGGTATTTCCATCTTTATCAAGGTAGAAATGACAGTCGTCTAAGATAAACTCAGGCGCACCCTTGATGTAGCGAACACCAGACTTGGTTAAGATACTTGCATATTTCTTAGCAGAGTTAAATTGTTCTTTTTCAACAATGTCATTGGTATCAAATTCAAGCAACTCACGACCAATCAAGAAGTCTAACAAGGCACGGTCGGTATTGTTACTTCCGACAGCGACACCATCCGCAACGTTGGCATCATTGTTGAGACCAATCCCGTTAATCATGTCCAAGTGAAGGGCATCCGTCATCTTGTTGAAGTCGTTTGCTGCTTCTGGATTACTGGTTTCATAAACCGTTGCATCCCCAAGGAAGAAGTCCACAACAGACAAACGTCCTTCTGTGATTGTACCTGTCTTATCTGAGAAGAGGATGTTCATGTATCCTGCTGTCTCGATGGTATCTGGGTGACGAACCAAGATGTTTTGAGCCAAGAGACGACCAGAGTTCATAGAAGAAACCAAGGCCAACATCATTGGCAACCCTTCTGGTACCGCCATGATAATGATGGTTACCGCAAAGAGAATGGTTTCAATGACTAGAAGGAAAATAGATGAGAGGTTCAAGTTGTTTTGAGCATTCAAGGCCAAAAGACCAAGAACCATGTTGATGATAGAGTAGGCAGCACCGGCACTGTAACCAAGCACCCCGATATTTCCTGCCAACTTGTTCAACTTCTCTTTAGAAGGAGAATCTTTTCCGTCCTCTTGAAGAGAAGAGTTGATGCTTCCAAGAATGGTTTCGTCACCAATAACGGTCGCTTCCATCACGGCTTCACCAGACGTTACAACCGAACCACGGAAGACTTTTAATTCTGTAAAGAGGTCTTGTCCGCTCGGTTCCTCATTGTCACCAAGTGGTTGCTTGTCTGCGTCTTCACTCTCACCATTTAAGACTGCTTGGTTAACCTTCAAGTGACCATCCAAGAGAATCCCGTCAACTGGAATTTTATCACCAGATTGAAGTAAAATTTGGTCGCCCTTGACGATATCATCGACCAATACTTCTTTCAATTTACCATCGCGATAAACTTTGGCATTAGTCTTGCTGGCTTCTTCTTGAAGTGTGTTAAATTTTTGTTCATTACGATATTGAGAAATGGCTGAGAAACCAGTAGACAAGAGGATCGCAAAAATCAAGGATACCGCTTCATACCAGTTCGCTTCCCCGATTTGAGGAAAGAGCATTCCAATAAAGTTAAAGAGGATTTTCAAACCAAGCGCTGCCAAGAGGATCAAGATCCATTGGTCTTGGAAGGCTTCTTTAAAAATTTCCCAGAGGGAGGTCGCCTCTTTTGAGCTCAAACGGTTATCACCGTGAGCCGACTTGCTTTCTGCAACCTGTGCAGAAGTTAAACCGACATATTTTTTCATAGTTCTCCTTTAGACGTTCATTAAAGACAGCGGACCGTCCTATGAGGGATGCCCGCCGACACGTCTGGTACGGTTGATGGATTTCTTTCCCAAAAAAGAAATAAAAGCAATTCGAAAATAGAAAGAGGAGTGAATCCTCTCCCTACAAACGAATATGTTATTAGCTAAAGAGGGCTGCGATTCCGTTCAAATCGGCTTGCTTGCCTTCTCCGATGGCGTGGAAAACCCAAGAACCATTGTCTTTGACCAATTCCGCGAAGATGACTGCTGTATCTGTTGAGTAGTCGTCTTTGAGTTGGAAGCGGCACAATTCATTGCCCTTGTCCTTGTTGACCAAACGGACATAGGAATTGTTGACCATTCCAAAAGTTTGGCGACGGGCCACCGCTTGGTCGATGGTCACCGTGCAGACAATTTTCGCTACGTTTGGTGCAAGCGCATTAAGATCGATGCTGATGATTTCGTCATCACCATCACCAGCCCCCGTACGGTTATCACCATTTAACTGGATTCCCGCTGCAGCCTTGTTGTTATAGAAAATAACGTCCGCACCAGAAGTGATTTTTCCTGCTTCATTGAGCATAAATGCTGCAATATCCAAGTCGAAATCGACACCACCAGCGGCCAAGTCCCAACCTGCGCATAAATCGACGCGCTCAAGACCTGGTTCTGCTTTAGCCAAATCTAAAATCGTGTTTTTCTCAAGATTGAGAGAAACTCCTGCAGGCGCTGGAGCAACTTCTGTTGGAGTTGCAGGAGCACCAGTCATTGAAGTAAAGTTAATTGCCATAGTTCTCTCCTAACGTTGTAATGAGCGTTTCAATTCAGCAATACTTGCGTTGGTGTAGTCACCAACCGCCTTGAAGGTCCAACCAGCATCGGTCCGATTGAGAGACGCAAACTTAACCGCAGTCGCTTTCCCACCGTCATGCGACAGATTGAAACGAGCCAATTCTTTCTCTGGACGAACCGCTTGGTCCACCAAACGCACGTAAGCATTACGCACTTGCGAGAAGGACTGACGACGACCTTTTCCGTCGTAAATCACGACGCAGACAAGTACAGAATGCACGTCTGACGCAATCTTACCGAAGTTAACGAACATGTTTTCGTCGTCCCCTTCCCCTGCTCCTGTCAAGTTGTCGTGATCCAATTGCAAACCACCGGCACTCTTATTGGAGAAGTAAACCACGCTGCGATTGCCCTTCACCAAGTAGCCATCCTTGTCCAACAAGAAGGCACACAAGTCCAAGTCAAAATCGCTACCAAAGAAGCTGGTTTGCACATCCCACCCAGCAGACACACGAATGTCCTGCAAAGTAGAGTCCGTCTTGGTCAAGTTTAGGAAATCGTTCTTTTGAAGATTCAAAATCCCTCCCTTGCTCAAATCCAAGGTCACCTCACGACCAGGACCAGCAGGCGCTGCCGCTTGAGGAGCCACTTGAGGCTCTTGCTCATTGTTGTTATTGTTAAAGAGTTTATCAAAAAGTCCCATGATAGATTCCTTTCATATTATAGGAATAGCCCGCGTAACCCCACGGGCCAAAGAGGAACAAGAACCGCTTACCCATTGGCCCTGCAATCGAACAATCAGTCCCGCTCCATCTTTCGCTTAAAAGCTTACATATACCGTGTGAGCAATTGGTTCAAGTCGGCAATCAACCCTTCACCAATCGCTTCAAAGCTCCAGCCGTTGGCTGTACGCGTTAAGCTACATGCTGTTACAACCGTATCTGCTGAGTAATCGGAACTCAGTTCATAGCGACAGATTTCGCGCTCACCGTCTTCCGCATCTAGCAAACGAACAAAAGCATTCTTAATCATTCCGAAAGTTTGACGCTTATTAACGGCATCAAAAATGGAAATAAAGAAAACAATTTTATGGATTCGACGCTCAATAGCATCCAAATCGATTTGAATCCGTTCATCATCGCCTTCACCAGCACCAGTCCGGTTATCTCCTTCAAGGAAAATACCAGGCGCTTGCATATTGTTGAAGAAAATAACATCATGTGGTACTTGGGTGACGCGCCCATTTTCCTCAATCAGAAAGGCCGCCAAATCCAAATCCGCAGTCGGTCCAGAAACAGCCATATCCCAACCACCACCAAGAACACAACGTTTTAGAGATGGGGCTTGTTTGGTTAAATCCAGTACGCTCCCTTTTGATAAGTTCAAAGGTGCTGCTACTTTATTTGAGTTTGATCCAAATGTTGTAAAATCCATAGTCTTATACCTCCTTTTAAAGAGTGCATATATTTTTTAGGAAGGCCTTGTCCTGGTAGGTCCAGCTTATCAAAGACCTTCCTTTTTAGAAGCTCCGGCAGTTTCTTAGGAAGAATGACCGATAAAGCCTTTCTCCTTCATATCTGCTTTTAAGTTTTCTAATTCTAAGGAATCTGCGCGACGTTTCTCAGCAATCTGAAGATTGATCTGTTTGGTCTCTTCGATTCCTCGCTTAATTGTATCATATGTTGTACGCAAAGTCTCCATTTGAATGGAAGAACCACCTGCCATCCGTGCAATATTGACGGATTGTGTCGCAGAATTCTGCGCATTTCTCAAGAGCAATTCGTTCGTTTTCTCATCCAATTGTTGGATCGAACGAGCTTGTACCTCTTGGCGCTTCAATTGAATAGCCTGTACCAAACTTTGCTTGAAAATCGGCAAGGTAATAATGAAGGAAGAGTTAATTTTACGCATGAGATTAAAGTTGGACAATTGCATGGACTGAATCATAGGACCCGTTTGCATAGCCACATTTTCTGCGATTTGTAAATCGTAAACCCGTTGCGCCACCATGTCCTTGATCATATCCAATTTTTGCAATTGAGATTGACGCTCTTGATCCGAGATATCCATATTGACTTCCACTTGTGCTCGGAAAGCCGCAATCTCTTCTTGAGCAATCTCACCGGCCACAATGTACTTCTCTAACTCTTCATAGAACTTGACATTGGCCTTGTATTGTTTCTCCAAGCTTTCTTGAGTTTGACGAATTTGAACTTCGTACTGCTTCAAAATCAGGTAGACCTGGTCCACTTCTTTCCCCATGTCCTCATATTTGGCCAAGAGCTTATCAATCTGATTCCGCACTTTTCCAAACAACTTCTTCACAAAAGAAGCATTTTCTGGATTTTCGATTTCTTTGATATCGAATTTATCCATAATCTTGGTCAATTGCGTCAACATCTGAGAAGCTTCTTCTGCATTGACACGCTTGATAGAGGATAAAAGCATATCTGAGGTCTGAGAAATCCCTTCGCTAGGCTTTTGTCCAAAAGCCAAAATAGAGTTGACATTGTTGATATCAATCTCATTGGTTAAATTCTGAACTTCAGGAAGGGCACGCAACTTTTCCTTGTAGGCCGTGACATCTTTGAAGCTATCTGCTTCTTGCACCTGGTAGTCGGCAGACATAAGGTCGCCTGTCATGGTGCTGTCATTTGTATTCAAAACCATAGGAAATCCTTTCTATTATTGGAACAACTTGGAGAAGAAACCAGAAGATTTTTTACTCTTTCTCTCCAATACATACAAGTCTTGGTCATAGACAATCCGATCTAGACGAACCAGATTGAAGACACCCCGATTAAAGAAGGAATGACTATCTGATTGGCCAGCTGGACTCAGAACCAAAATATCAAAACCGATTTTACTCAAATATCCTAGGAGCAAAGCATGGGACTCTTCCATATGGTCTTCGCCTTCTAAAAAGTAAACAACCTTAGGAACCCTTCCCGTAAAGTCAAAGCTATCAATCAAGCGCACCAATTCTTTTCGCATCTGCAAAACCAACAAGGCAAACTGCAAGATGGACTCCTTGGAACGTCCGATGGGTTGACGGAAAAGATGGCTATCCCGGATGGTCTCATTCATCTTATTAAGAATGAAGAACTCGGTGTCATCATTATAAGGCGCATAAGGATAAAAAGGCAACTTCATGATTTCCGTCACATCAAAACTTCCATCGCTCAACTGACAGAACATGAGCTGGTACTTCTCTTCCTCTCGCAAGCTATGATCAAACAAGACCCCACTTTTCGAAGCAAAAACCAAGGTCTGAGGAGAACGCAGACACTTCCCTAACAAATTCAAGTAGGAATCCAAGGGTTGCGACTCCCCTTCTACCTCAAAGAAATAGTTGGGAACCGTGACCACCTTTCCTTCGGTCTTAAAACCTGGACGAAAACGCGCTTCCACATCCCAGTTCTGTTCCAAATCAATGAGACTGGCCTGCACCAAGAGCGACTTGGTCGTCCCATCACGGAACTGCCAAGGCTTATAAATGCCCGAATTGGAAAAGAGCTCCTCACTGATTTGCTCCTCCAAATCCAAGGTAACCGATCGGCTAGCCTCAATCACATGACCGGCTGCAGCTCGTTCCTCCCAAGAATGAATGGGCAAAATCTGCGAGTTCTTATGAAGCTGACTCCTTCCCCATCGGTCAATCTCCCCAAAGAATTCCGGCTCCTTCAAAGGATTCATGTAGATGACATCAAACTTCAATAAACTAAGCAAGAGTAAAAAATAAACGTCATGCCTTGAAATCTCCCCATAATAGAGACACTTCAAGGTCTGCAAGCCCGTATCCTCAAAACGCAAGTTTTGAATAAACTGAAAAGAGTAAATCAAGAGCTTACAAATAAAATTATTCTGCACACTGGCATTTAGAAACTTCTCCTGCTCAAGAGCTAGAAGAACCACCTCCTGCAGCGCATTCAGATAAAGCTGATTGAGCTCCTGATCTGGAAACAGCGTAATATCCTCGCGCGCAATCTGCCGCACGTCCATATTCGCCAACTCCGCCTTGATACCATTAATAAAATCAAAATCCACCGTCAGCGGAATCGTATGATCAAACGCAATGGCGTGCTCCGGGTCCCCATGAACCCTCTCCGCTAAGGTTCGCAGAATATCATCGTATTTGTCACTATGCTCTACCCCAATATATCTGGTAAATACGGGGGAAAAAGCTGAACGGATCCCTTGTCTTTCCGGAATGGTCCGCCACAGCTCAAATGGTATCTGTTGAAGACTCATGGTCATAAAAAGACACCTGCTTTCTAAAAACCTTTCTAACATCTCCCTTTCGTTAACCCCAATCGCCGCCGCTATACCAACGGTAAACAGCGAGTGAAGCGATCCCTGAAAGAGATTACATCCATTCTACCCACTCCAAATCCCTTTGTCAAGAAACAACTCGAGCTTCTTTGTATAAGGATTTTCGACAATTAAATAGGAAGAAAATCATAGATCTGCAACCGTCTTAATGATGCCGCAAACATTGTATTTCTTGAGCGGATAGACCTCTACAGGAATTTCTTTTTCATCCGCTAATTGAAGAATATGTTGCAGGTATTTCTGATTGGCATTGGGTGCAACCAAAATCCGATCCGGCACGCGCCGCAAGAGCACTCGTGTCGTCTCACCGACTCCCGGCTTGACCTTGTTGATATCGGTGATGCCAAAGGCTGTTGCCACCTCCCTCACTTCATCGATGCCTTTGAAGTCCTCATCCTGCTCAGCTACAGACGGTTGGAAGAAATCGTCTCTTACCTGATTGAAATGTGATTGGACTTCCTCGATAAAGGAGATGGACTGGTCGACAGATGCATTTTCCCCATAATAGACTGCTCCATGCAATTCATGGTCTGTCATGGTCGGTAATTTGACCGTCCGACTCACTAAACCAGAAACCGTCGCGTTCAGACAGGCACTCGGTATTAAAAAGTCTTGTCGTGTTCCATATAAATCCGTCACCGATGCTGGGTCACTCAAGACTGCTAGCGTATCATCTAAGTTCTCAAATCGTGCAGGATCAAGCGCCTTCAATTCCAGGCAGGCTTGCTCTAAGACCGCTTGAATGGCGCCTTTCCCTACCCAGCCATCTAAAAAGAGGAGCTCTTCTGCCGGATGACGGTCTACAATCATCTTCATGGCCGCCACATCGATGCCTTTCCCTCGGATGATGGAAATGGAATAGTGAGGCCAGTCCAGGTTCCAAGTCTTTTTGGCATAGGATTTGACCAAGATGCCGATAGGGGTGCCCGCTCGAGCCAGGGAAACCAGAACCACTTGGTCCCCACGACGTTTGCGGATTTTATTCGCCAAGGCCGCCACCGCATTAGCAGTTTCCAAAGATAATTGAGCCAAGCTTTCTTGGTAGATGCGCATATATTTTTCGGTTGGAGCATACTCCAGCGGGAGCATCTCTGAATAGTGGACACCAGACTGGTTGAGCTTCTCCCGCTCAGCTGTGTCCAAAATCGGAACGCGACCGCGCACATCCTGCAAGAGGATTTCTACCCATTCAGCTGGGTAGCTTGTTTCTACTAATGTCATACTTTTTCTCCCATGTAAACGATTCTGAGACGGTCGCTGGGATAGTGCTCACGAATCCAGGCCTCCACCTGAGGGTGGGGACCTTCTAAATAAAAGACCGTATAAACCTTTCCACTGAGTCCCGCTTCCACCTCATATAAATAGGTCGCGCGCGCCGCCTCATAAATCGATGGAAAGGCCATGCCGTTTGAAATCGCATAACCGCTATCCTTCGAGATTGCGATGGGGCTGCGGGTCGTTGCACGAACGCGCGCCTCTAGTTTGTCCGCCAAGAGAATAGGCAACCACATATTCTCTTCGGTTCCGATCACCTCGACCCAAGCGTCCTTGGGTATCTCCAAATCCTCACGCGTCGGAAGAGTCTTCGCGATCTCTAGATACCCATCAAACTCATGAGCGTTCAAGCCTTGACGCGGATTGCCGGTCGCTTCTAAACGCAGGTCATTTGACGCGTCCGTCTCCACATCAGCCTGTGGAAAGACTTCTTCCTTCACATCAATGGTCGGCAAGGACTCTTTTAATTTTCCAGTCACCAAGGCAATCCGCTCAATGCTTTCCGCCTCAAATACGGCACGGTTCTGGCTATTCTGCCAATTGAGGATAGAGGCTACCGCGTAACGCGCCTCCGGATTGATTTCTCGGAACTTGTCGATAAAATTCAGGATAGTTTTTCCAGTCGTGATTTCATCCTCCACAAAAAGAACGCGGTCAAAGGCTGGCAAAGACTCCGGAACATAGAGCTTTTGCTGCTTGGCATGGGAATGTTCTTCCTCAAAAGCAAGGTTTTTATAGGACGTTTCTAAATCCTCCCGTGTTGTTTGGACATAGTAAACCGCATCAAAGCCTTTTTCTGCTCGCGCAAACTGCATGATCGCCTGTCCAATAGCTGTCGCTGTCTCCGCAAAAGCCACTACCATGACCCGCTCACCTGCAGGCAAAGCCGCTATTACTTTCTCATACAGGTCATGAAACAGAGCCACTGTCCTCTTGGCTTTAGCCGGCAAATGCTTGCCTTGCAAGGCATTGACAAAGAGATAGTCTCGGTTTGGGTTGGCGTGTCGTTTACAAATCTTAATCAACTCCTGCAGCTCAAGGCCCGTTTGATTGCTTTCTAACTCTACAAAATCTTCTACTCTTAGTGAATACGTCGTCATGACACCCCTATTTCTTTCATAAAAGACCCCTCATCCCTATTTATATGAGGAGGGGTCTCTTTTCTCTCACTTCATTCTTTAATCTAAATAATCACGCTTGTCCAAATGACGAGCGACCACACGCCAGACCGGATCCTGCCGCCAGTTTTCTATTGCCACAACCTGAGTCGCCACCTTACGCGCTTCTTCAACAATAGCAAAATCTTCCACGATATCTGCCACCTTGAATTCCGGAAGCCCAGATTGCCGCGTCCCAAAGATTTCTCCAGTCCCCCGCATCTTCAAGTCTTCCTCTGCAAGGATAAAACCGTTGGTCGTCTCCGTCATAATCTTCATCCGCTTCCTCCCGCTCTCAGTTTTAGGATTTGCGACCAAAACGGTATAAGATTGTTTGGACCCGCGGCCCACACGCCCCCGCAATTGATGCAGCTGACTCAATCCAAAGCGATCCGCGTCCATAATAACCATAATGGTAGCGTTGGGAACATTCACGCCGACCTCGATCACGGTAGTCGATACAAGAATGTCGCTCTGTCTCTCCTTAAATCGGGTCATGATGTCGTCTTTCTCATCTGACTTCATTTTCCCATGAAGGAGCTCGACTCTTGCGCGGTCCCCAAAATAGCTGCGCAGCTCATCCGCCAATGTGACGGCATTTTTCAAATCCAAAGCCTCGGATTCCTCAATCAAAGGAGAAATCACGTAAACCTGAGCACCCTTGGCCAGCTCCTTGCCCATCCAGTCCAAGACCACCGCCAGCTGTTCGTGCTTGACCCAGCGCGTCACAATAGGCTTTCGGCCCGCCGGCAACTGGTCGATGATGGACACATCCATGTCCCCGTATGCCGTAATAGCTAGGGTCCGCGGAATAGGCGTCGCCGTCATCATGAGCACATCCGGATCCTGCCCCTTTTCACGTAAGTCTCGGCGCTGATTCACCCCAAAACGGTGCTGCTCATCGATAATCACCAGTCCCAACTTGTGGTAGCTGACCCCCTCTTGAATCAGAGCATGCGTTCCCACAACAAAATCGACCTGACCTTGGGCAATGGCCTCTAGAGCCGTGCGACGCGGAGCTGCCTTCATCCCACCCGTTAGGAGGGCGATGGACAAGTCTGGGAATAACTGACTCAAGCTTTCGTAATGTTGCTCAGCCAGAATTTCTGTCGGTACCATGAGTGCAGATTGCATGCCCGCTGTGTAAGCCGCATACATGGCTAGACCCGCAACGACGGTTTTCCCACTACCTACGTCCCCTTGTAGCAACCGGTTCATATGTTTCTGAGAACCCATATCGCTCAAAATTTCGGTTAAGGCCCGCTCCTGAGCCTCGGTTAACTGGAAGGGGAGGTCCACCTTCTTGGCTTCTACTCTCTCGTCTGAATAGGCGATTGAAAGGCCGTTTTGAACCGCTGTCGTTTCCTCTTTTAAGACCTGCAACTGCATTTGGAAATAGAAGAGTTCTTCAAATTTTACACGGCGAAGAGCCTGCTTGTACTCCTCCAAATCCTTGGGAAAATGCATGGCCCGCACCGCTTCCGGTCGCGACATGAGCTGATAGCGATCCAAAAGGACCTGAGGTATATTTTCTTCCAGGAGCTGATGGAAGTTTTGATCAATAGCTTGCTTGATCAACTTAACCAAACTGGCTTGCGAAACCCCTTGAGCTACATGATAAACCGGCTGCATATCCTCTTCAATTTGCGCCAAAACCTTCATCCCGTTTAGGCTAGATTTATTTTTGTCCCACTTTCCAAAAATGGCAACGGTCGCTCCCACCTCAATCTTATCTGCCAAGTAGGGCTGGTTGAAAAAGTTGACCGCAATGGCCACCTCACCCTGTTTCATGGTAAAACGTAGTCGATTTCGTTTGTAGCCATAGTACTGGACATTGGCAGGCGTTGCCACCTGACCAGAAACCACAGCTTTCTCACCGTCTTCTAGCTCTAAGACGTTCTTGCTCTTAAAATCCTCATAACGAAAAGGAAAATAAAGAAGTAAGTCCGAAAGGGTTTCGATATTTAATTTTGAAAATTTCTGAGCCGACTTGGGCCCCACACCATTTAGAACACTTAATGGTTGATGTAAATTCATAGCAATTCCTATTTCTTATAGACCCGTGGCACCCGGTCTGACAAGAGACAAACCACCTCATAGTTGATGGTTCCTCGGTACTCCGCCACGTCTGTCGTTGTGATTTCTTGGTCACCCGAGCGTCCTATCAAGGTCACCTTGGTGCCAATCGGATAATCCTTTGGCAAACGAATAGTCGTCTGATCCATGGACACCCGCCCCACAATGGGACAGCGCTGCCCCTCTACCAAGACATCAAAGCCCTGCATCTGGCGCGTCCAGCCGTCCGCATAGCCAAGGGGAAGGGTCCCAATAATTTCGCCAGCGAAGGTCTCATAGGTCCCACCGTAGCCCACCTTTTGATTAGCCTCCATGACTTTGACATGGACCAACTCTGTCTCCAAAGATAAGGCCGGCTTGATCTCATAAGGCAGCTCCAAAACAGACCCTGACGGATTGAGTCCATAGAGGATATCCCCTAGGCGCACCGCATCGAAAATCGTATCGGCATGCCAGAGGGTCGTTGCGGAATTGCTAGCATGAACCAAAGGCGGCTTCTGAGGCAAGACCTCCAGTATTTCTTTGAAGCGTTCTAATTGCTGATGGAACTGATCGACAGACGCTTCGTCAGCTGTTGCAAAATGTGTGAAAATTCCTTGAAAATTTGCAGAATGCATCTCGAGAATCTTCAAGGCATCCTCTAATTCGCTCACAGAACGAAAACCAATGCGCCCCATCCCGGAATCCATCTTGATATGGAAATCGAGACCATGGAAATCAAGACCCGCTGCCAGAGCGGCTTCCACCCACTCGAGACTGGCAATGGTTAAAATGATGTCTTCTTGGACAGCCAAGGGAATGGCAGACCAGTCTGTGACACCTAGAACCAAGATCGGAAGGTCAAAACCAACCTGACGCAATTCCAAAGCTTCATCAATGTTGGACACACAAAAACCGTCGACACGGTTTTGAAGGGCTTGGGCCACTTCTAAAACACCGTGACCGTAGGCATTGGCTTTGACCACTGCCCACTTTTCCTTTTCTTCTGGAATATGAGCCGCAATCTGATCCAGGTTAAATTGAATAGCTCCCAAATCAATAAGGGCAACTGTTGGCCGATGTGGACTAGCTTTCATTGTTTTCCTCCAAAATTACACTTGCTGACACCAGATTTCCACTATGACTAATGGAAATCCATACCTTCCCATCAAAAGGAGACTTGGAAAAATAAGGAGCTCCTTTTTCATCTGACAAGATTTCTAAATCATGAAAGGTGACTGGACCAATTCCCGTTCCCATGGCCTTGGCAAAAGCTTCTTTCGCGGCCCAACGACCCGCCAAATACTCCATCTGACGCTTGACTGCAAGTCCTTCAAATCGTTCCTTTTCCTTTTCTGTCAAGACCTTATCTGCGAAACGCGGTCGCTTTTCATAAGCCTTTTTAACCGCTCCGATTTCCTGGATATCAATTCCATGTCCTTTGATCATACGCTTCCTCTACTGTTTTCCTACCTAAAAAGGAGTGAGAACTGGAAATCGAACTCTTCGAGCTAGCGATTTCTGTCCCACTCCCATTCGGACTGTCAGTCTCCTGTAAATGCCATTTTATTTGTTTAAGGTGTTGTAGATTTCTTCTACCAAGAAGACAGTATTATCCCAACCTAAACATGGGTCTGTAATGGATTTTCCAAAGACTTCTGGTTCATTTTGGCGACCGTCTTCAAGATAAGACTCCACCATGAAGCCACGAACATACTTAGCAATCTCTTCATTCCAATCGCGATTGATCAAGGTTTGACGCACAATACGGATTTGATCCAAATATTGTTTACCTGAGTTGTCATGGTTGGTATCAATCAAGATAAAGGGATGCTTCAAGCCCATCTTTTGGTAATGTGCGATGGTTTCTAAGAGGTTGTCATAGTAGTAGTTTGGAATATTTTTTCCATACTCATTGAGTGCACCACGCAAAATCACGTGTGCCAATGGGTTCCCACTCGTTTCTACTTCCTGGTTATTGAAGAGGAAGTTTTGTTTGTTTTGAGCCGCGTAAATCCCATTGAACATGACATTGAGATTTCCAGAAGTTGGGTTTTTAAACCCGGCTGGTGCATCAAAGCCAGAGGCTACAAAGCGGTGTTGTTGGTTTTCAACTGAACGTGCACCGATAGCAATGTAGCTAACCAAATCTTCTACCAATGGAAGATTTTCTGGATAAAGCATCTCGTCTGCAGTTGTCAAGCCTGTTTCTGAAATGACCCGGTAGTGTAAACGACGTACAGCATTGATCCCATTGATCAAACTTGGAGCAGCATCCGTGTCTGGTTGGTGCATGAGACCTTTATATCCGTCACCATTGGTCCGTGGTTTTGCTGTATAGACCCGCATCACGATAAAGATACGGTCTTTTACCTTTTCTTGTAAGGCTGCTAAACGGTGCGCATACTCTAAAACCGCCTCTTCATTGTCTGATGAACATGGTCCCATCACAAGGAGAATTCGATCGTCTTCGCCTTTAATGATTGCTTCCAATTCACGGTCACGCGCTTCTTTATTAGCAAGAGCAGCACCTTCCAACTTGTATTGGTCACGTACGGCTGCAATGTCAATTTTTTCACTGGTTGCTGTAAATGTCATTTATACCTCCTCTATTATTTGGTCAGGCTGGGAAAAAAAGCCCGGCCTCATTTATTGTATTCGGTTATCATTTGAACGCGGTCAGCTCTTGGCAGTTCCGTTCGTCTTTTCAGACTCTAGAGTAGCAAGCTACGCTTGCTTTATCTGCCACCTCGAACAGTTCACTGGACTGTTCGAGCCTACTAGCTTTCGCGGTGGTGAGACTATGAACTATTTCCTCAAGGAAAATAGTTCTGTCTCACTCCCAGGTCTTCTTTTTATTTTTTACGTCCGTGGCAGTTTTTGAATTTCTTACCAGATCCACATGGACAAAGGTCATTCCGACCTACCTTAGATAAATCAATGCCTTCTGGAAGTTTTGCATCCTTGACATGAATATTTTGTGTAGCGGTAGTCACAATGTTACGTTCTGGTTGTGGACGCTCTTGCTCATGAATTTGCGCTTTCATCATCAGACGAGTCACATCAAACTCGATGGATCCAATCATGTCGTTGAACATACGGAAACCTTCTGATTGGTACTCAACAACCGGATTGTTTTGAGCGTATCCACGAAGTCCAACCGCGTTACGCAATTGATCCAAGGCATCGATATGGTCAGTCCACTTGTTGTCTACGACACGGAGAATCAAGACTTTTTGGAACTCACGTACAGACTCTTCGTCACGCAATTTGGCTACTTGGCTATCGTAGACTTGAAGCGCACGGTCATACAAGTAGGCTTTGATTTCCTTGTCTGATTTTCCTTTCAACTCGCGTACAGAGATGGTATCCTCAGGAACCAAGTTCATCCGAGCAAAGTTGACAATGGCCTCTAATTTTTCAGTTTCGTTTTCACGACTGTGGGTATCGACAACACGGTCGATGGTCCGTTGAATCATGCCCTTGATTTCAGGTCCTAAGTCACGGTCCGCAGTGATGACATCGTAACGTTCTGCGTAGATAATCTCACGTTGTTCACGCATCACGTCATCGTATTGAAGGACTTGTTTACGCGTATCGTAGTTGTTTCCTTCGACACGTTTTTGAGCGCCTTCAACCTGGCGTGTCAACATACCAGAACGGATAACTGATTCTTCTTCACTCAAGTTCATGCGGTCAAGGAAGGCCTTGATTCGTTCAGAACCAAAACGTTTCATTAACTCGTCTTCAAGAGACAAGTAGAATTGAGACTCACCTGGGTCTCCTTGACGTCCTGAACGACCACGAAGCTGGTTATCAATCCGACGGCTTTCATGACGTTCCGTACCGATGACACAGAGTCCACCTAATTCACGAACGCCTTCACCCAACTTGATGTCGGTACCACGACCAGCCATGTTGGTCGCGATGGTAACGGCACCACGTTGACCCGCATTCATAATGATTTGGGCTTCTTTAAAGTGGTTTTTGGCATTGAGAACTTCGTGTGGGATGCCCGCTTCTACCAACAATTTTGAAAGGTAGTCAGAGGTTTCAACCGCTACGGTACCAACCAAGACAGGTTGTCCTTTTTGGTAACGGGCTTTTACATCTTCCACAACCGCTTTAAATTTAGAAGTCAAACTTGGGTAAAGAAGATCTTGGTGGTCAATACGTTGAACCGGTCTGTTGGTTGGAATTGGAATGACGCGAATGTTATAGATTTCACGGAACTCTTCTTCCTCGGTCTTACCAGTACCTGTCATCCCTGACAACTTCTTATACATACGGAAGAGGTTTTGGTAAGTAATGGATGCAGACGTTTTTGACTCATCCTGAATCGGCACACCTTCTTTCGCCTCAATGGCTTGGTGAAGTCCGTCTGAATAACGACGACCTTCCATGGTACGACCAGTAAACTGGTCGACAATCAAGATTTCTTGCTCTTCAGATACCACATAGTCGATATCTAACAGCATGATGTAATTGGCACGAAGGGCATTGTCGATAAAGTGAGTCAAGGCTACGTTTTCAATATCATAGAGGTTGCTCAACTTGAAGTATTGCTCAGCCTTATCAATCCCTGAATCAGACAAACCAATGGTTTTGGATTGAACATCGATGATGTAATCATCTTGATCCAAGCTTTTCACAAAGGCGTCAGCCAAGTGGTAGAGTTGGTTGGTGTCAGATGAAGTTGGTCCGGATACAATCAATGGTGTACGGGCTTCGTCAATCAAGATAGAGTCTACCTCATCGACCAAGGCATAGTTGAGCGGACGTTGTACCATGTTTTCTGCACGAACAACCATGTTATCACGAAGGTAGTCGAAACCAATTTCTGAGTTGGTTGAGTAGGTGATATCACATAGGTAGGCATCCTTTTTCTCTTGAGGAGACTTAGCTGCTAAGTTGATCCCTACTGAAAGTCCCAACCATGAGTAGAGTTCACCCATCTCAGTCGCGTCACGTTCTGTCAGATATTCATTGACCGTAACTACGTGCACCCCTTCACCAGAAAGAGCATTGAGGTAAACCGGCATGGTCGCTGTCAAGGTTTTCCCTTCCCCTGTACGCATTTCTGGCACGTCACCATGGTGAAGAACAATCCCACCCATGATCTGGACTGGATACGGATAGAGCCCCAATACACGACGAGCTCCTTCACGGACAACCGCAAAGGCTTCATACAAGAGGTCATCTAAGCTTTCTCCCTTTTGGTAACGCTCTTTAAATTCTTCTGTTTTTGCACGCAGTTCATCATCGCTCAAGGCTTCCATCGCATCCGCATAAGACATGACTTTTTTAGCCATTCTTTCCAAACGACGCAATTCGCCTCGATCATTTTCAATTAACGTTTTTAAAATATTTGCCATGTGTTCTAATTCAATTTCCTTTTATAGTTTAAAGAATGTTCTTTCTATTATAGCACATTTTTTCATGCATTTTCAAATAAAAAAGAGTCTGGAAAAAAGTTCCAGACTCCTATGAAGTCGCGGGTCTAAAGAGGCTTTCAGACCTTCTTGTAAAGACTCTTACTCTGTTAAATGATAAGAGTAAGAAGCGACAATGACATTTTTACGTTGTTTCAAGAAGTACTTCAACTTGAGACTCATTTGGTTATGCAAAATATTCTGCCAAGAGTGGTTCGGAATAAATTGCGGTACCACCACCGTCACTGTGTGCCCTTCTGGAACAGCTATGGACTGCACCTTGTCAATGTAGGACAGAGTTGGTCGAACGATGTTGCGATAGCTGGTTCTAACATTGGAGAAGCGAATATCAGGGAACAACTCTTTGAATTCCTGAGCAATCTCTTCATCCTTCTCCTGAGTTTCTTTTGTCGAGACGTGCATAGCGACAACGTCATCCCCAATGGAACGCGCATAGTTGAGAGCTCCGCTGGTCGCCTTGGTCATATTCCCAACCAAGACAATGACCGTATTTCCGGTGTAATCAAAGCGTTCACCGACACCCTGAAGTCGCAGCTGCTCAGCCACCTTATCGTAATGCTTTTTAATAGCAAGGAACATCCAAGTCAATACGGCAATAATCGGGAAAAATGGCCAAATGTCATGGAGACGGAAGAGCAAGAGGATGCCCACGATCATATAACAGATGGCCGCACCAAGAATGTTGGCAACGGAGTGCTTTAGATAGCCTTTTCCGTACTCTTTTTTCCAGTGGATGACCATCCCGGTTTGCGAAAGAGCAAAGGGAATGAAAACCCCGATAGTATAAAGTGGAATCAGGCGTTCTGTATTCCCTTTAAAAATAAAGAGCAAGGCAACGGCACCAACTGCCAAGGTCAGAATCCCGTTGGAATAACCGAGACGGTCTCCTTTTTCCAAGTACATGTGAGGCATGTATTTGTTTTTTGCCATATTGAAACTGAGCATTGGAAAGGCTGAGAAACCTGTATTGGCTGCCACCGCCAGAATCAATGCGGTCGCAAGTTGAAAGATATAAAAGAGTAGGCGACCGATACCAGAATCTCCAAGAATGCCCTGGGCCATTTGGGCGAGGGTTGTCAGGCCTTCTGTCGGCACCAAGCCCATCCAGTAGTTGAGGAAGGTGATCCCTGCGAACAGGAAACCTAAAATCAGAGACATAATGCCCAAGGTAGAGGCGGCGTTCTTGGCTTTTGGCGTTTTAAAGAATGGCACCGCATTCGAGATCGCCTCCACCCCTGTCAATGAAGCCGACCCCGACGTGAAGGCACGTAGAATCAGAACGATGGTCACTCCTGAAATCGGCTGACCGATTGCAGCGGTCGCCTTGTAAGGTAGCTGACCGGTTAAAATTTGAACCAGACCAAATCCAATCAGAAAGACCGTGCTCACGATAAAGAGATAGACCGGAATCATGAGCGAGGTCGCTGATTCACGGAGACCACGCAAGTTCATAAGCATGAGTAAGAGCACCAAGAGAACCGAAATATGCAGGTTATAAGGCGCTAAAACTGGAAGAGCCGACGTGATCGCGTCTGCACCGGCCGCGACTGAAACTGCCACCGTCAGCATA
>Cebus_capucinus_imitator_PRJNA485217_SSR118__coassemble_200_pt1 | contig 28920 bp, 25 predicted proteins | sample Cebus_capucinus_imitator_PRJNA485217_SSR118__metabat2_low_PE_001 | metagenome-assembled genome bin Cebus_capucinus_imitator_PRJNA485217_SSR118
GACGATATCCGCATGCTGGGCGGCCTCCCCTTTATTCTGCCCCAAACAGACAAGTCTTTAGCCAAAGACTACATCAGTCAAATCGACCGCCTCATTCTGACCGGTGGTGAGGACGTCCATCCCCAGTTCTATGGCCAAAACGTCTGCACTCAAAAAAGCGACTTTAACGTCGAGCGCGATCTCTTCGAACTGGCTCTTCTAGAAGAAGCCCTTCGGCAAAATAAACCAGTTATGGGTGTCTGCCGGGGTATGCAGTTGATCAACGTCGCTTTTGGTGGCAGTTTGAATCAACACATTGAAAATCACTGGAAAGAGACGCCATTTGACACCGCGCATACAGTGGAAACCAAGTCAGGTAGCCAGGTAGACCGGTTAATCGGAGATCAGGCCAATATCAACTCACTCCATCATCAAAGCGTGAACCGAATCGGACAAGGTTTTATTGTCAGTGCCCGGGACCCGCGTGACCAGACCATCGAAGCGATTGAGCGCACTGACAGCCAACGCATTCTTGGTATCCAATGGCATCCAGAATTCTTGGTCAACCAAGAAAAAGGAAACCTAGAACTCTTTCAATACTTTATGAATCAACTATAAGAGGTGAATGGACTGCGTAATCCCATCGCCAGTCCCCCTCAAGTTAGAGACTCTAGCCTTCAAAAGTTAGGGTCTTTTTCTACGCTTTTCCTATCTGTATAGTATAATAGAGGATAAAGATATCAAGGGAGAAACAAATGAAAACACGTGGATTTGAATTAGTATCAAGTTTTAAAAATGAGGAGCTCTTACCCAAACGTGAGACAGCTCACGCAGCTGGTTATGATCTAAAGGTTGCAGAAGAAGTTGTTATTGAGCCGGGACAAATTAAGCTAGTTCCAACGGGTGTCAAGGCTTATATGCAGCCTGGAGAGGTCCTCTATCTCTATGACCGTTCCTCTAACCCACGCAAAAAGGGCTTGGTCTTGATCAATTCTGTCGGTGTCATTGATGGAGACTACTACGGCAACGAAGCCAATGAAGGTCACATCTTTGCACAAATGAAAAATATTACTGATCAAACCGTCCGTCTTCAAGAAGGAGACCGCATTGTCCAAGCGGTCTTTGCGCCTTTCTTATTGGCAGATGGTGACCAGGCGACCGGTCAACGCACCGGCGGTTTCGGTTCAACCGGCCATTAATTGAAAGAAAAATGAAGTAACAAAAACGAAAAGGAGGTTCCCTTATCGCTAAGAAAAAAACAACCTTTGTTTGTCAAAACTGTAATTATCAATCCCCTAAGTACTTAGGACGCTGTCCCAACTGTGGCGCCTGGTCGTCCTTTGTAGAAGAAGTGGAAGTGGCGGAAGTCAAGAATGCTCGTGTATCCTTGACCGGTGAAAAAACGAAGCCTATGAAGTTGAATGAAGTCTCTTCCATCAATATCGACCGGACCAAGACCGACATGGATGAGTTTAACCGTGTCTTAGGCGGCGGTGTGGTCCCAGGCAGTCTCGTCCTGATAGGGGGAGATCCTGGTATCGGGAAATCCACCCTGCTCTTACAAGTCTCCACCCAGCTGGCTAAAATCGGCACCGTCCTCTATGTCAGCGGGGAAGAATCTGCCCAACAAATCAAGTTGCGCGCCGAGCGCTTGGGTGACATTGATACAGAGTTTTACCTCTATGCCGAGACCAATATGGACTCTATCCGCCAGGAAGTGGAGCGCATCAAGCCAGATTTCCTCATCGTTGACTCCATCCAGACCATGATGTCGCCTGAAATCACTTCGGTTCAAGGTTCCGTTAGCCAAGTCCGCGAGGTAACCGCCGAGCTGATGCAGTTGGCCAAGACCAATAATATTGCCACCTTTATCGTCGGCCACGTGACCAAGGAAGGGACCCTGGCGGGACCGCGTATGTTGGAACATATGGTGGACACCGTCCTCTACTTCGAAGGCGAGCGCCACCACACCTTCCGTATCCTGCGTGCGGTCAAAAATCGTTTCGGTTCCACCAATGAAATCGGCATTTTCGAGATGCAATCAGGTGGCCTGGTTGAGGTCCTCAATCCCAGCGAGGTTTTCCTGGAAGAGCGCCTAGACGGAGCGACAGGATCATCCATCGTTGTTACCATGGAAGGAACCCGTCCCATCCTAGCTGAGGTGCAGGCCTTGGTGACACCGACCATGTTTGGAAACGCCAAGCGAACCACCACGGGCCTTGATTTTAACCGTGCTTCTTTGATTATGGCGGTTTTGGAAAAACGTGCCGGATTGCTCTTACAAAATCAGGACGCCTTTCTAAAATCCGCCGGAGGCGTGAAGTTGGATGAACCGGCCATTGACTTGGCGGTTGCCGTATCCATTGCCTCGTCTTATAAGGATAAACCGACTCGCCCTCAAGACTGCTTCATCGGGGAAATCGGGTTAACCGGCGAAATCCGCAGGGTCAACCGCGTAGAAAGTCGGATTCAGGAGGCCGCTAAACTTGGTTTTACCAGAGTCTTTGCCCCTAAAAATTCTCTCTACGGGATCGAAATCCCCAACTCTATTGAAGTCGTTGGCGTCACTACCATTTCAGAAGTGTTGAAAAAAGTCTTCGGCTAGCTGGGGATGAAGGGAGAACTTCCTACATGGTGAGAGGTGTTTACAAAGTTTGGGTATGTCATGACCTAGAGAAACTGAATGAGATTCTCAAATGGGACTAGTCCATACTTCCGAGGGGAAGCATTATCAAAAAAGAAGAAGCTTATGAAATTTTTCAGGAAAATTTCATAAGCTTTTTTAAATTTGTAAGCGCAAAGGCAGACAATTTCTAAAAAAAGTGGTATCCTAATAGAGGATTGTTTGAACATCAAACCATCGGAGAGAAGGAGATCATATGTCCTATTTTGAGAATTTTTTAAACGCTAACAAGGCCTATGTGGACTTACATGGCACTGTGAATCTGCCCCTGAAGCCCAAGACAAAAGTTGCCATCGTTACTTGTATGGACTCGCGTCTTCACGTGGGACACGCCTTAGGGTTGGCACTTGGGGATGCCCACATTCTTCGGAATGCCGGAGGCAGAATGACAGATGATATGATTCGTTCATTGGTGATTTCTCAGCAACAATTAGGAACCCGTGAAATTGTTGTGCTTCACCATACGGATTGTGGGGCGCAAACCTTTAAGAATGAGGATTTTCAGGCGCAATTGGAGGAAACCTTGGGTGTCGATGTGTCGGACCAAGATTTCTTACCTTTCACCAATGTGGAAGACAGTGTGCGTGAGGACATTGAGATTCTTAAGAACTCGCCTTTAATTCCGGAAGATGTGATTATTTCTGGTGCGGTCTACGATGTGGATACGGGGCGGATTACCCGCGTTGAATTATAAAGAAGTGACCTGGTGCTTTTTAGGCGCTAGGTCTTTTTTTTAACTAGCATTGTGCTATAATTGTAATGATTGAAAAAAAGCGGGAAACCGCATGAATACAGGAGAGAAATCGTGGCAAAAGATATTCGTGTGCGTTATGCACCAAGTCCAACTGGGCTCTTACACATTGGGAATGCGCGGACTGCGCTCTTTAACTATTTGTATGCGCGTCATCATGGTGGAACCTTTATCATCCGTATTGAAGATACAGACCGCAAGCGTCATGTGGAAGATGGTGAGCGTTCGCAGTTGGAAAACTTGCGTTGGTTGGGCATTGACTGGGATGAGAGTCCAGAGACTCATGAAAACTACCGTCAATCTGAACGTTTGGAAATCTACCAAGAGTACATCAACGAGCTTTTAGAAAAAGGCTTGGCTTACAAGTCCTATGTGACCGAAGAAGAATTGGCTGCGGAGCGTGAGCGTCAGGAAGCGGCTGGGGAAACACCTCGTTATATCAACGAATTCTTGGGTATGTCTGAGGAAGAAAAAGCGGCTTACATTGCGGCGCGTGAGGAAGCAGGAATTGTTCCGACGGTGCGTTTGGCTGTCAATGAAGCGGGCATATACAAGTGGAATGACATGGTCAAAGGCGAAATTGAATTTGAAGGTGGTAACATTGGTGGCGACTGGGTCATTCAAAAACGCGATGGCTACCCAACCTATAACTTTGCGGTAGTAGTGGATGACCATTTGATGCAAATTTCACACGTTATTCGTGGAGACGACCATATTGCTAACACGCCAAAACAACTCATGGTCTATGAAGCGCTTGGTTGGGAGGCACCTGAGTTTGGGCACATGACCTTGATTATCAATTCTGAGACAGGGAAGAAATTGTCTAAGCGCGACACCAACACCTTGCAATTTATTGAAGACTACCGTAAAAAAGGCTACCTTCCTGAAGCGGTCTTTAACTTCATCGCTCTTCTTGGTTGGAACCCAGGTGGGGAGGAAGAAATCTTCTCTCGTGACCAATTGATCGAGCTCTTTGATGAAGCGCGTCTCAGCAAGTCTCCAGCTGCCTTCGACCAGAAGAAATTGGACTGGATGAGCAACGACTATATCAAGAACGCGCCACTTGAAGTTATCTTCGGGATGGCTAAACCTTACTTGGAAGAAGCGGGCCGTTTGACAGATAAGGCTGAGAAATTAGTGGAACTCTACAAACCTCAAATGAAATCAGTGGATGAGATTGTACCATTGACAGACCTCTTCTTTGCGGACTTCCCAGAATTGACAGAGGCAGAAAAAGAAGTCATGGCTGGTGAAACAGTACTGACTGTTTTGGAAGCCTTCAAGGCCAAGTTGGAAGCCATGTCTGAGGAAGATTTTAAATCTGAAAACATCTTCCCGCAAATCAAAGCGGTTCAAAAGGAAACAGGGATCAAAGGGAAAAATCTCTTTATGCCAATCCGTATCGCGGTTTCAGGAGAAATGCATGGTCCTGAATTGCCAGACACCATCTATCTCTTAGGTCGTGAAAAATCAATTCAACATATCGAAAACATGTTGGAACAAATTAAATAAAAACAAAACGAGGATAACCTAGCTGTTTAAGCGTGTGTGACGCTTAAATGGAGCAAGGATATCCTTGTTTTTTTGCATAGAGGGGATCCCTCAATATACATGAAAAGTAAAAAAGTTAAATATTTATTCTAAATACAGTTGACAGAGTTATAAAAAAGCGTTACAATGTATAAAAATAAAGTTAAGGAAGTAAAAATACATGGTCAAAGAAAAGGTAATTTTAGCATACTCTGGTGGTTTGGATACTTCAGTAGCCATTGCTTGGTTAAAAGAAGATTATGATGTCATTGCGGTTTGTATGGATGTGGGTGAAGGGAAAGACTTGGACTTCATTCATGACAAGGCCTTGAAAGTCGGGGCGATCGAGTCCTATGTCCTCGATGTCAAAGATGAATTTGCCAAGGATTATGTGCTCTTGGCCTTGCAGGGGCATACTTACTATGAACAAAAATACCCCTTGGTATCAGCCTTGTCTAGACCCTTGATTTCTAAGAAGTTGGTGGAGATGGCGCATGAAACCGGTGCGACAACCATTGCTCATGGTTGTACAGGAAAAGGGAATGACCAAGTTCGTTTTGAAGTAGCCATCGCCGCATTGGACCCCAATCTTAAGGTCATTGCACCGGTTAGGGAATGGAAATGGTCTCGGGATCAAGAGATTCAATATGCCAAAGAGCACGAGGTTCCCGTTCCAGCTGACTTAGATAACCCTTATTCAGTGGACCAAAATCTTTGGGGTCGTGCGAATGAGTGTGGCGTCCTTGAAAATCCATGGAATCAACCACCTGAAGATGCTTATGGGATTACGGTTTCACCAGAGGCAGCACCAGATCAGGTAACCAGCCTGGAGATCGAATTTGTGGAAGGTGTTCCGGTTGCCTTGGATGGGGACTCCATGAGTCTGGTGGCTATCATTCAGACCTTGAATAAAATTGGTGGAGCAAATGGAATCGGTCGGATTGACCACGTGGAGAACCGTTTGGTAGGGATTAAATCCAGAGAGATTTATGAATGTCCGGGTGCAGAAATCTTGCTCAAGGCTCACAAGGAAATTGAAGATCTCACTTTGGTGAGGGAGGTCTCTCATTTTAAACCGATTATTGAAAATGAATTGAGCAACTTGATTTATAATGGCTTGTGGTTTAGTCCAGCTGTGGATGCCTTAAAGGCTTATGTAAAAGACAGTCAGAAGGTAGTGAATGGAATAGCGAGAGTCCATCTTTATAAAGGGAATGTCACGGTTGTGGGAAGAAAATCACCAAACTCCCTTTACGATGAGGAGTTAGCAACTTATACCAGTGCAGATACCTTTGATCAAGATGCAGCTGTTGGCTTTATTAAACTGTGGGGCCTTCCAACTAAGGTACATGCTGAGGTGCAGGCGCATCAGAAGGATTATGCAGTGAAGTAAGTTGCGAAGCGAAAAGGTCTCATTAAAGGAATCGGATTCTGATCGAGAAAAGCGGAAAGGCCATCAGAGACTGAGGAAATAATCAAGCGATGAACCAGAAGGAAGCATTAGGAAAGGGAGTCGAAGACGATGACAGGAAATTCGAAATTATGGGGTGGACGGTTTGAAGCCAGCCTGGAGGATTGGGTAGAAGAATTTGGAGCCAGCATTCAATTTGATCAGCGCTTGGCTCCCTACGATATTAAGGGATCGCTTGCCCATGTTCAGATGTTGGGAGCAACCGGCATTATTGAGGCTGTGGAGGCTGCACAAATCGAAGCGGGTCTCATGGAGCTCTTAAAGGAATATGAGGAAGGAAAATTGACCTTTACCATTGCTAATGAAGATATTCATATGAATATGGAGAGTCTTTTGACGGATAAGATTGGTCCGGTGGCAGGAAAATTGCATACGGCTCGTTCTAGAAATGATCAGGTGGCAACGGATATGCATCTCTATTTGACGGATGTGTTAGAACAGGTTCGCGGGAAATTGCTCCATTTGATTGAAACCTTGGTGGGGGTCGCGGCGACGCATGTTCAAACAATTATGCCTGGGATGACGCATTTGCAGCATGCGCAACCGATTTCTTTTGCGCAGCACCTGATGGCTTATGTCTCCATGTTGATGCGGGACTATGATCGATTTGTTTTCAACGATGTGCATGCGAGCCTTTCCCCGCTAGGGGCAGCAGCCTTAGCAGGAACGACTTTTCCAATTGATCGTGAGATGACGACGGCTTCTTTGGGGATGCAAGGGTTTTATAGCAACTCCATGGATGCGGTGTCGGATAGGGATTTCATTTTGGAATTTTTGTCTAATGCCAGTATCTTGATGATGCATTTGTCGCGGTTCTGCGAGGAGTTGATTCACTGGTCGTCTTATGAGTATGGCTATGTGGAGTTGTCAGATTTGTTTTCGACGGGGTCGTCCATTATGCCGCAGAAGAAGAATCCGGATATGGCGGAGTTGATTCGGGGAAAGGTCGGACGGGTCTATGGGGATTTGTTTGGGTTATTAACGGTCATGAAGTCTTTACCGCTGGCTTATAACAAGGACTTGCAGGAGGACAAGGAGGGCATGTTTGATACGGCGGATACGGTGCTGGCTTCCTTGGATATTATGGCAGGGATGCTTGAGACCATGACGGTGCATCCGGAGAAAATGGCGGCGGCGACGCGCAAGGATTTCTCAAATGCGACGGAATTGGCGGACTATTTGGCGGCAAAAGGCCTGCCGTTCCGGGAGGCGCATGCCTTGGTTGGCCACCTGGTCTTGGACTGCAGTCGGAAGGGCATCTATTTGCAGGATGTGGATTTAGAGACCTATCAAAGCTTGTCGGATTTGATTGAAGCGGATGTCTATGTGGCGCTTGAGTCGGAGACGGCTGTGGCGCGTCGGACGTCACTGGGCGGTACTGGTTTTGACCAAGTGGAGTGGCAGATTGGGCAGGCACAGGAGTGGTTGCAGAAGATGGAGGGCTAACTCTTCCTAGACTTTGGCTATTCTAGCTAGAGTGAAAATGAGAGATAAAAAAAGGAACCGTCTTGGCTTCTCGAATCGGAGGCAGGGCGGTTCCTTCTTTGGATTTTTTTTGGGGGTGAGCGCGTGATTTGGTTGAGACCGGCTACAAACATTGCCCTAAAATAGTAAGTGAGAAAGTGACGTGCTGTAACGCGATTCTAGACTTCTCTAGACTAGTTGGCTTTTCTGAACATTTTAAGGTATAATAAAGGTAATTTTATCAGATGGGGTTTGATTTTGAAGAAGAGCTACAGAGTCAAATCGGAAAGAGATTTTCAGGCGCTTTTTAAAGAGGGACAGAGTATGGCAAATCGGAAGTTTGTTGTCTACCGTCTTGAAAAGAGTCAGGATCATTTTCGAGTTGGCATATCCGTAAGTAAAAAATTAGGAAATGCGGTTGTTCGCAATCGTATCAAACGTAAGATTCGGCATATCTTGATGGAAGTGGGGGACCACCTAGAAGCGATCGATTTCGTAGTTATTGCACGTAAAGGAGTCGAAGAGCTCTCTTATCAAGAGATGAAGAAAAATCTAATCCACGTCTTAAAAGTGTCATCTATATATCAGGAAGGATTCTTGAGTGAAAAAGAATAAACGTTATTTGGTTTTGCTCCTTGGAGCAAGTCTGCTACTGACAGCCTGCGGACGCAGTGATATCACGGCCAGCAGTCCAGATTTCTGGGAGAAATTTGTCTACTTCTTTGCGGAGAGTATTCGTTTCCTCTCTTTTAATGGGAGTACAGGGATCGGGATTATCCTCTTTACCCTTTTGATTCGGACCATTTTGTTGCCGGTCTTCCATTTCCAAATGGTTGCGACTCGTAAGACCCAGGAGCTCCAGCCTAAAATCAAGGAACTTCAAGCTAAATATCCAGGGCGCGATATGGATAGCCGTGCACGTTTAGCGGAAGAGACTCAAGCTTTGTTCAAGGAAAATGGCGTCAACCAATGGGCGCCGATGATTCCTCTCCTGATTCAGATGCCAGTCCTTTTGGCTCTCTATCAAGCCTTAACACGAGTGGACTTTTTACGGACAGGTCATTTCCTCTGGCTCAATTTGGCCCAGCCTGATCCAACCTTTATCCTGCCAATTTTAGCAGCTGTCTTTACCTTCCTCAGTTCTTGGCTCTCGACCAAGGCTCTGTCAGAGAAAAACGGAGTGTCATCGACCATGACCTACTTCATGCCGGTCCTCATTTTCTTCTTCTCTGTCAGTGTCGCAAGTGGGGTAGCCCTCTACTGGGCTGTCTCCAACGCCTACCAAGTTGGACAAACCCTACTGCTACAAAATCCATTTAAGATTATAGCCGAACGAGAAGCCAAAGCTGCAGCCGAGAAAGAAAAGGCAGATAAGCAGAAACGTGCTTACCGTAAAGCACAAAAGAGAAAAAGCAAATAAGGAGGCTTGCACATGGTAATCTATACAGGAGCAAGTGTTGAAGAAGCGATTCAAACCGGTTTAAGTGAGCTAGGAATCCCTCGAATGAAAGCGCATATCAAGGTGATTGCAAGAGAGAAGAAGGGCTTCCTAGGTCTCTTTGGGAAAAAACCCGCTCAAGTGGACGTGGAACCCATCAGTGAAACGACCGTGGTAAAAGCCGATCAAAAAGCTGTCAAAGGAGTGCCGCAAGAGGTCAATGACTTGAATGAACCGGTACCGACTGTTAGCGAACAAGCGGTTCGTGTCAACCGTGTCGTATCCGAAATCAAGGACGTTGAAGCTGCAGGTGAAGTGGTCGCTGACCAAGTAAAAGAAGCCATCCTCAAACAGGAAGAGGCTGCCGAGCAAATCTGGGATAAAGAGAAAGCGTCTTTAGAAACAGAGCTTGAAGCTGTCGTGGATCGTCCAGAAAAAGTGGAAGAAGAGGTTTCTGAACCTCTTGAAAGTGATTCGGACTCTGCCAAGTCTCTCGATCAAACAGACTCTGCCTTTTCTGAATTGGGGATTGAGGTAGAAGCGGCTTATCAAATCGATGAAGTGGTTACAAAAGTAACGGATTACGTTCAAGAAATTATCCATGAAATGGATGTGGAAGCAGCCATTAGCTCTAGCCATAACCGTCGGACCATTAACCTTCAAATTGATACCAATGAACCAGGTCGTGTCATTGGTTACCACGGAAAAGTTCTCAAGGCTTTGCAGCTCTTAGCTCAAAACTATCTCTACAATGAGTACAACAAGAACTTCTATATTTCGATGAATGTCAATGATTATGTCGAGCATCGTGCAGAGGTCTTGCAGAGCTATGCACAAAAGATGGCTAATCGCGTGTTAGACACCCAGGAAGCGCAACAGACGGATCCGATGTCTAATAATGAGAGAAAGATTATCCATCGCATTATTTCAAAAATTGACGGGGTTACCTCTTATTCAGAGGGAGACGAACCCAACCGCTATGTCGTTGTGGACATCAGTGGAGACTAAATAAATGATCTAGGGGAGCTCCCTTTTTGAATCAAACAGCATCGTATTTTTTAGGAAATGGCCTCTTGTATGAGTGTTAGCACCTGAAAAATACGGTGCTTTTTTATTATTTTATCTCAGATTGTAGACCTCATTTTTATAGGTATCGATGCAACTCCGGCAACACTTAAATCCTAGAAAAAATAAAGGATGATTGCTTCTCTGATTTGTAACCTTGAGTTTTACATGTTTATTTATCTAAACAATAGGATATGAACTGTTTATTTTCTATCTTTTCAATCTATTTTATAATAGAGGAGGCTAATAAATAGAATAAAGAGCAACCTCAACTACTCGATGTAGAGAAGAGTTGTTCCAAATGTGTAAGAGATCCCTAAGCGCTAAAGGGCTTACCCAGATGTAAAGATAGGGGAAAGAGCGTAGAAAATCTGCCTTCTAAAATAGTTGGAAATAGCTAACTATTCGACGTATAGCGGATTACACATTTGTAAAAGGTGAATCAATGAAGCGAATTTTTGGAAATATTTTAAAAATAATTAGAACATCAAAGAATTTATCTCTGAAGGATGTGGCTGGTAGTGGCTTATCTGCTGCCCAGTTATCTCGATTTGAGCGGGGCCTGACCACTATTTCGGTAGATTCTTTCTACGGTTGTCTTCGCAACCTTAATATGGATTTGGCAGAGTTTCAATTACTCTATAGCCAAATGACGGATAGCCCAGATGCGTCCTATCCAGGTATTTTTTCACAAATCTATACCGAACAAGAAGAAGAGGGGCTCAGACGCCTCTTATCTAAAGAGGTGGACTTTCTAACAGAGGAGCCTGATAATCAATACCATCACCTTAATCAGATTGTTCTCAAGATTCAATTGAGTGATGAGACTGTGACAGATCAAGAGGTCTCAGAATTGTCCGACTATCTCTTTTCCGTAGACGAATGGGGAAACTACGAAGTATCCTTATTTGTGCAAGCTCTTCCGGTTCTATCCTCTCAGACCATCGAGGTCTTCGGAAACGAATTAATGAATCGGACGCATTTGCACCGTGATATTCCAGAGTCGAGGAGAGTCTTAACCCAAGCCCTCAGTAAGCTCATCGTCTATTACTTTGACCAAGACCAACTGCATTATGTTTTCAAGTATATTTCTTTCTTGGAGTCCCTCAATTATTCTGAGAATGAAGCCTACGAGAGAATTTTAGTCAAATACTTTAAGGCGCTCTATGCGGGTCGCTTGGGAAATCAAGAAGCAGAAAAGAAACGCGATTTTTATTTGGATGTTTTGACAGATTTGGGCTGTGACAAAACGGTTCAATATTTAAAAAGTAGCTAATAAAAACGAAGGGATTTCGTTGTTTTCAACAAGTCCCTTTTGTTTGTTCATTGTAAATCTGCAATGGATTTTTTGTCCTAAAATATGTGAGTTATACTTGGGGAAACCAAAAAAATATATAGAACAGAGGAGAACTTTTTCATGGAAAAGTTGAATCGATATAAGTTACGTAAGGTGAAGAAACGCTGGGTAACAGTTGCCGTAACATCGGTAGCTGCTGTTGCCGGTTTCGGAGCTGGTAATGCTTCAGCGGATGAAGTGGTTGCAACAACAACGACTGACGCACCTGACAATACTGTAGCAGTAGAAGCTGCTAGTGACACTGCAAGTGCAGCGACGGCTACAACGGCTGATGCGGGTAAAACCTATGCGGCTCCTGCCGTAGATGCAACGGCTGTTGCAACGCCAGCAGCAACTCCAGCTGTAGAAGCGAAAGCGACTGAAAAGGTTGCGGAGACAAAAGCAGCTGAAACTCCAGCAGCTAAAGCAACAACAGCTGTAGCTGAAAACAAGGTGGCTGCACCTGCTGCTGTAACTCGTGCAGTAGAAGCTCCTAAAGCAGCTCTTGCTAGCGGTATTACACGCGAAGAAGCAACTGCAATTACGATTGAAGACAAAGAAGTTCGTTCTCACATTCGTTTGATTGATGGGAAAGTCTTCTATGTGGATGACAAAGGTGAAGTCCGCAAGAACTTCTTGGTTCAATTAAAAGATGGTAAGAGCTTGTACTTCAACGCGGAGACAGGTGCTTTAGTAAGTACAGACCAATCACTCTTTACAAACGGTTACTCTCGTTTGGACACTGATGTGGTTCGTAAGAATGGATTCTACAACATTACAAAAGAATCGATTGAAACAGTAGATGGTTACTTGACTGCGGATTCTTGGTACCGTCCAAAAGAAATTTTGCGTAACGGTGAGAACTGGGAGGCTTCAAGTGAAATTGACTTCCGTCCATTGTTGATGACTTGGTGGCCAGACAAGGTGACTCAAGTCAACTATGTCAACTTTATGACTATGAATGGTTTGGGTTCTGGTGGATTCTTTACCATCCAAGACAGCATGGACAACTTGAACGCGGCGGCTTACGATATTCAAAAACGGATTGAAGCGAAAATTGCGCGTGATGGTAGCACTGAATGGTTGCGTGAGTCTATGAAGGAATTCGTTTCTAGCCAACCAGGTTGGAACGCGTCTTCTGAGTCTGAAACAACAGGAAACAACAAAGACCACTTGCAAGGTGGAGCGCTTCTTTATAGCAACAATAAATTGACTGAGCATGCGGATTCTGCTTACCGTATCTTGAACCGCACACCGACCAACCAAACAGGGACTCCAAAATACTTCATTGATAAATCAATGGGTGGATACGAGTTCCTCTTGGCCAACGACGTGGATAACTCAAACCCAATCGTTCAAGCAGAACAATTGAACTGGTTGCACTACTTGATGAACTTTGGTTCAATCGTAGCCAACGATCCAGATGCAAACTTTGACGGTGTTCGTGTCGATGCCGTGGATAACGTGAATGCGGATCTTCTTCAAATTGCGTCTGACTACTTCAAAGAGTACTATGGAGTGGCAGATAGCGAAGCTAAAGCCATCGCTCACTTGTCTATCCTTGAAGCATGGTCTGACAATGACCCTGATTACAACAAGGACACACAAGGGGCCCAACTTCCAATCGATAACAAACTTCGTTTGTCTCTCTTGTACTCATTCATGCGTCCACTTTCAGTACGTAGTGGAGTAGAACCAACTATCACCAACAGCTTGAATGACCGTTCAGAAAACGGTAAGTCTGCTGAGAAAATGGCCAACTACATCTTTGTACGTGCACATGACTCTGAAGTACAAACCGTTATTGCCGACATCATCAAGAAGAATATCAACTCAAACACCGATGGTTTGACTTTCACCATGGACGAGTTGAAACAAGCCTTCAAGATCTATAATGACGACATGCGCAAAGCAGAAAAAGAATATACACAATTCAATATTCCTTCTGCCTACGCTTTGATGCTCTCAAACAAAGATACTATTCCACGTGTCTACTATGGAGACCTCTATACAGATGACGGTCAATACATGGCTACCAAATCTCCATACTTTGAAGCATTGGATGCCTTGATGCGTGCTCGCGTGAAATACGTTTCAGGTGGACAAGATATGGGTGTTCACTACATGGGAACTCCACAAGACGAAACCAAGTGGAACTACAACGGTGTCTTGACATCTGTTCGTTATGGTAAAGGTGCTGAGTCTGCTACAGACTTGGGTACAGAAGAAACTCGTACACAAGGTATGGCAGTCATCACAGCCAACAATCCAAACTTGAAGTGGAATACATGGGATAAATTGGAATTGAACATGGGTGCAGCCCACAAAAACCAAGCATACCGTCCGCTTCTCTTAACAACCAAAGATGGTATTGTAACCTTCAAGTCTGACCAAGACGCAGCAAATCTTGTTCGTTACACAGACGACAAAGGGAACTTGACCTTCACCATGGATGACGTTCATGGATACAGCAATGTACAAGTATCCGGTTACCTCGCAGTTTGGGTACCAGTTGGTGCAGACGATGACCAAGACGCCCGTACAGCAGCAAGCACAGAAAAAACGAAGACAAACCAAGTCTACAACTCAAGTGCAGCCCTTGACTCACAATTGATCTACGAAGGATTCTCAAACTTCCAAGACTTTGCTAAGACAAAAGATCAATACATGAACCGTAAAGTGGTTGAAAATGCGGACCTTTTCAAGGCTTGGGGAATTACCTCATTTGAAATGCCACCACAATACGTTTCAAGCGATGATACAAGCTTCCTTGACTCTATCATTAAAAACGGATATGCCTTTGACGACCGTTATGACTTGGCTATGAGTCAAGATAACAAATACGGCTCAAAAGATGACCTCTTGAATGCCCTTCGCGCTCTGCACAAAAATGGTATTCAAGCCATTGCGGACTGGGTTCCAGACCAAATCTATAACCTTCCAGGTAAAGAAGTCGTGACTGCAACTCGTGTCAATAACTACGGTACTTACCGTGAAGGTTCTGAAATCAAGGATACCTTGTATGTAGCCAACACTCGTACAGACGGTAAAGATTACCAAGGTCAATACGGTGGTGCCTTCTTGGATGAGTTGAAAGCCAAATATCCAGCCATCTTTGAACGTAAACAAATCTCAACTGGTGAAGCCATGAATACAGATGTGAAAATCACTCAATGGTCAGCCAAATACTTCAACGGTACCAACATTCTTGGACGTGGAGCTGAGTACGTATTGAAAGATATCGCGACAAACGTTTACTTCAACCTCAAAGATGGTGAAACCTCTCTTCCAAAACAACTCTTGAGCCAATTGTCTCAAACAGGATTCAACCGTGATGCCATCGGTGTGACTTACTTGTCAACAAGCGGTAACATGGCTAAGAATGCTTTTGTGAAAGATGAGAACGGTAACCACTATTACTTTGATGCCAATGGGTACATGGTAACAGGTGCCCGTGAAATTGATGGTGAAAACTACTACTTCATGGAAAATGGTGTCCAACTTCGTGACGGCTTCCGTCAAGACAAAGATGGCAACCGTTACTACTACAATAGTGTAGGGATCCAATACCGTAACAACTACTTCAGCAATGATGGTGTTAACTGGCGTTACTTTGACGAAAATGGTGTCATGGCTGTTGGTATGGTCAAGGTTCGTGGAAGCTACCAATACTTCGACGACAATGGTTACCAAGTCAAAGATAAGATTGTCACAACCAAAGACGGTAAACTTCGTTACTTCGACGCTGGTAGCGGTAACCTTGCCATCAATAAGTTCGCTAAGAATATGACAACAGGTGACTGGTACTACTTCGGAGCAGACGGAGTGGCTGTAACAGGTATCCAAACCGTTAACGGTAAAGTCCTTTACTTCGAAGAAGATGGCGCACAAGTGAAAAACAAACTTGTAGACATTAACGGTAAGAAATACTTCTTCCTTCCAGATTCTGGAGAAATGGCCGTTCTTCGTTTCCAAACAACAGGAAACAACGACTGGTACTACTTCGGAGCAGATGGTGTAGCCGTAACAGGTATCCAAACCATTAACGGACAAACCCTTCACTTTGATAAAGACGGTGTCCAATCAAAAGGTAAGACTGTCGAAAGTGCAGAAGGACTTCGTTACTTCGATGCCAACTCTGGTCAAATGGCAGTCAACCGCTTTATCCAAACAGGTTCTAACAAGTGGGCTTACTTCAACAACCAAGGTCTTGCGGCTACTGGTTGGTTGGAAGTTGATGGTGCAGTTTACTACTTCCATGCAGATGGACGTCAAGCCAAAGGTGAATTCGTAACCATCTCTGGTCAAGTGTACTACTTCGATCCAAACTCAGGTCAATTGATCCGCAACCGTTTCGTCAAAGATAAAGCCAACAAGTGGTACTACTTCGGAACAGATGGAAAAGCCGTTAAAGGTTTCCAAACCATCAATGGACAACGTTTGTACTTCAAAGAAGATGGAAGCCAATCAAAAGGTGAAGACTTTGTAGTGGATGGTAAAAAATACCATACAGATGCCAACTCAGGTGAAGTGACAGCAGTCAACTAAGACTGGAACTTCCTCAATCAGAGCTGTCGTATGGATCTGCCATGCGAGCTCTGTATATAGTGGAAATGGGAGTGGGATCCATCCCGCTCCCATTTCGTAAAAATCAAGAGTTAATAGAGAGAGGAGTAGTTGGCTTTGGTCACAGCCTCCTTCTCTATCATGCTCTTATTTTTTAACAGGAGATAGTTTGATAATGGAAAATAATGTACGCTTTAAATTACATAAGGTAAAAAAGCATTGGGTAACGGTGGCGGCATCGACAACAGCCTTTATGGTGGTCAGTGGTGCGACGCAAAGTGTTGCCGCTGAAGATATTCGCTTGGTTGTCAATAACCAAGGTGGGAATGTCTCAGCAACAGTTGTTGGTGGCAATCCCAACGTCAATATTTCGGTAACCCACAATGGCCAACCAGTTAACATTGTTGGTCAAGATAACAATAGCAACTGGCAAACTGGTAATGGCAATGTCGTCATTCAAGATGGTAAAATCATTGCAACCAATGGGAACCAAACGACTGTCATTCAGGACGGAAAAGTTATTGCCAATAACGGCGGTCAGGTCACAGTCATTCAGGATGGTAAAGTGACGGCCAACCAAGGCGGCAATGGCAATAATCAAGTAACCGTTATTCAAGATGGCAAAGTGATCTTGAACCAAGGTGGCAATGGCAACCAGCAAATCGAAATGGTTCAAGAAAACCTCAAAGATCAATCCGGACGTTTGGTTTCTGTCAACGGTCAAGTCTTTTTCTACGACAATGCGACTGGTCAACCACGTAAGAATTTCTATTTACAAGATAAAAACGGAAAAGCTTATTACTTCGATAACGATGGTGTCCTTCAAAACAGCACCAACTACCAATTCGAAGAAGGGCTCGGAAAACAAAGTCACCCAGGAAATGGTTTCTTCTCTGAAGACAGCAAGAGCATCGAGAACGTCGACCAATTCTTGACAGCCGACACTTGGTACCGTCCGAAAGAAATCTTGCGCGACGGTAAAAACTGGGAACCGTCAACCGAAGCAGACTTCCGTCCCCTTTTGATGGTTTGGTGGCCAGACAAAGTAACTAAGGTTAATTTTGTTAACTACATGAACCAGGTCTTAGGGTTTAAATCGTCCTATAATAATGGGGTTAGCCAGTCTGTTTTGGATGGCGCGGCATCAGAATTGCAACGCCGGATTGAAGAAAAAATCAGCCGCGAAGGCTCAACCAGCTGGTTGCGTGATAGCGTCAGCAAGTTTGTCAAGACTCAACCGGCTTGGAATTCAGAAACAGAGAATGTATCTACTGGACACCTACAAGGAGGGGCACTCCTGTATGAGAACAACTCTCTGACAGACTATGCCAACTCTAACTACCGTCTCTTGAACCGGACCCCAACCCGTCAAGATGGGAACCAAAACTATCATAAAGATGGTTCATGGGGAGGTTATGAGTTCCTTTTGGCCAATGACATTGACAACTCTAACCCTGCGGTACAAGCCGAGCAATTGAACTGGCTTCACTTTATGATGAACTTTGGATCCATCGTTGCTAACGATCCAAAGGCTAACTTCGATGGTGTTCGTGTCGACGCGGTTGATAACGTGAACGCGGACTTGCTTCAAATCGCATCAGACTACTTTAAAGCTCACTATGGTGTAGCAGATAGTGAAGCCAATGCCTTAGCTCACTTATCTATCTTAGAGGCTTGGTCAGACAACGATGCCATTTACAACAAGGATACCAAGGGTGCACAGCTGCCAATGGATAATCCAAACCGTTTGTCTCTCTTATACTCATTGACAGCCAAAATTGGTACGCGTTCTGGCGTGGAACCTTTGGTGAGCAACTCCATCAATGACCGTTCAGCTAACGGGAAAAACAATGAGCGTTGGGCCAACTATAACTTTGTTCGTGCCCACGACTCAGAAGTGCAAACGCGTGTAGCTCAAATCATCCGCGAGCGTATCAATCCAAAAACAGATGGCTATACCTTCACCTTGGATGAATTGGCGCAAGCCTTCAAGATCTACAATGCGGATATGAATAGTGTGGAAAAACAATACACACACTATAATATCCCAGCAGCCTACGCCCTTCTCTTGACCAACAAGGATACAGTACCACGGGTCTACTACGGAGACCTCTATACCGATGACGGTCAGTATATGGCAACCAAATCCCCTTACCATGCAGCCATTGATGCCCTCATGCGTGCGCGGATCAAGTATGCGGCAGGTGGTCAAGATATGAATGTGGTTTACCCATCAGGTGCCACAACTACTGGTTGGGACCACAAGGGAATTGTAACCTCTGTTCGTTATGGTAAAGGTGCCAATAATGCTGGCGACTACGGAACAGCAGAAACCCGCACACAAGGGATGGCTGTCGTTGTCGGAAACAATCCGACTCTTCGTTTGGGTAACCAAGACAAGGTTCGTATCAATATGGGAGCAGCCCACAAGAACCAACAATACCGTCCATTGCTCTTGGCAACCAAAGATGGATTGAAATCCTTTGTCAATGATGCAGATGTCCCAAGCTATCTCTTGAAGACAACCGATAGCCAAGGTTACTTGACCTTGGACAAGAATGATATTCAAGGTTTTGCGGATGTGCAAGTCAATGGCTACTTAGGTGTCTGGGTACCTGTTGGTGCAAGTGCCAACCAAGATGCTCGTACGGCAGCAAGTACAGCCAAACGTGGGGATGGTCAAGTTTATACCTCAAGCGCAGCTCTGGATTCTCAATTGATGTACGAAGGTTTCTCTAACTTCCAAGACTTTGTCAAGGATGCCAGCCAGTACATGAACAAGAAGATTGTGGAATTTGCTGGACTCTTCAAAGAGTGGGGAATTACCTCCTTTGAAATGCCACCACAATATGTATCAAGTAAGGATCAAACCTTCTTGGATTCCATCATTGATAACGGGTATGCCTTTACAGACCGTTACGATATGGCCATCAGCAAGGACAATAAATATGGTTCTAAAGATGACCTCTTGAATGCCCTTCGTGCCCTGCACGATCAAGGGATTCAAGCTATTGCGGACTGGGTTCCAGACCAAATCTATAACCTTCCAGGAAAAGAAGTGGTTACAGCGACTCGTACCGACAACTTTGGTTTCAAAGAAAACAATGCGAAGATCGACCACAGTCTCTACGTTGCCAACTCTAAATCGAGTGGACATGACCTTCAAGCGCGTTACGGTGGAGCCTTCTTGGATGAATTGAAAGCCAAATACCCATCCATCTTTAACCGCAAACAAGTGTCTACTGGTAAAACCATTAATGCAGATGAAAAGATCACTCAATGGTCTGCTAAGTATATGAACGGTACTAACATCTTGGGACGAGGGAATGGCTATGTCTTAAAAGATAAAAACAACCGTTACTATAACCTTCGCCTCAGCCAGAAACACTTGCCTGCTTTAACAGGTATGACTGGTCAAGGTGGCTTTATCAAACGTCCGCTTGGTATGACCTATGAAACCAAACCAGGTGTCCGTGCCAAGAATAGCTTTATTCAAGACGCAGAAGGTAACTGGTATTACTTTAATGGATTAGGATTTATGGTTCGTGGTGCTCACACCATCAGCGGCAAACAATACTTCTTCTTGCCAAATGGCGTTCAATTGCGCAATGCCGTGCGTCGTGACGCCAATGGTAATGAGCGTTTCTACGACAGCAATGGGGTCCTTCGTGTCAACGACTACTTCACAGAAGATGGTGTCAACTGGCGTTACTACAATAACAATGGCGACTATCTCAAGGGACTTCAAACCCTCAAGGGACAACAACAATACTTTGATAACAATGGTTACCAAGTCAAAGGTCGTGCCGTTCGGATGCCGGATGCCAAAATCCGTTACTTCGATGGTGATAGCGGAAACATGGTCAAAAACAAATTTGCCATGGATCTCTCAACAGGAGCTTGGTACTACCTAGACCGCAATGGAGTTGCTCTCCTTGGCGCTCAAACCATCGATGGCAAAACCCTTTACTTCGATCGTGAAGGAAAACAAGTCAAAGGCCGCTTCGTGACAGATGGCGCCAACCGACGTTACTATGACGCTAACTCAGGTGAAATGGCCCGTAATAAGTTCGCTCAAGTCGATGGCGCATGGTATTACTTCGATAACAATGGAAATGTCGTTAAGGGTCTCCAAAATATTAACGGTCAACTCCTTTACTTCGACAATGAAGGCCGCCAAGTTAAGGGGCAGTATGCTGGTCAAGGCAACAACCGTCGTTACTACGATGCCAACTCCGGTGAAATGGTCCGCAACAAGTTTGCCCAAATCGATGGCGCTTGGCATTACTTTAACGCCAATGGACAAGCGGTGACCGGACAACAATACGTCAACGGCCAAACCCTCTATTTCGACAACGAAGGCCGTCAGGTCAAAGGTCGCTTGGTAACCGAAGGACAAGACACCCGCTACTACGACGCTAACTCAGGAGAAATGGCTATTGATAAATTCGTACTTATCGATGGCGCATGGTATTACTTCGATCGTAGCGGAAAAGCCGTAAAAGGTGTCCAATACATCAACGGTCAAACTCTTTACTTCGATAACCAAGGCCGCCAGGTTAAAGGTCGCTGGGAAACCGTCAACGGACGCCGCGTCTACTTTGATGCCAACTCAGGTCAAGCCGACCGTAGCCTCTAATCAGACAAGTATCCAAACGAACTTGTCAGAATCCTAGCTAGATGGTAGAATACCAATAGCGAACAGATGCAAAAACACTTTACAACACTAGAAGGAAGTCTGGGGCACCGTCTCAGACTCCTTCTTTTTTAAAGGAGCCCCCATGTTTTCAGCCATTCGATCCTTTCTCCCCTATCAAGGAGACAAGTATATCTCCCCCGCTAAAGCCGGCGAATTAGCCCCCATGATGGAAGACACCCGCAGCAAGGCGCAAGCAGCGCGCAAAGAATTCACCCAACTCGCCAAGGCTATTCAAGCCCAGCTGCCCGATTGGGAGCTCCACCGCACCAGCCAGTGGATGAACCAGGCGCAAATCCTTCGCCCCCACTTTTGGGCCTACCTGCAACGTGAGGGTAGCGAAGCCGAACCCATGATGGCCCTCCGCCTTTACGGTGGGGAGGACGATTTCGGTCTGTCACTGGAGTTGTCGTTCGTAGAAAGGAAGAAGGACGATCGTACCCTGTCCAAGCAAGCCAAGGTGCTAGACCGCCCCATCGGAGCTCCATTTTATTATTTAGCTGTCACTTCCGGAGAGTCCAACAGATTCCCGGCAGGACCGGAAACGCGAGAGCAGCTGCAAGCTGCTTTGGCCCAAGGAGAAGTACGAAAAGTATTGGTCAAGGCAGACGTCGATTTGACGCATGCGCACAGTAGCGAAGCGGTGGTAGCTCAGATTCTCCGCCTCTATCCAGCTTTGGAAGCAGTCTATTTGGGCACCCGCAGCTAGTTTTTGGTGAAAAGTTTGCGATATCGCTTGACATACCTACCTTTTTCAAGTAAAATAGGTAGGTATGTTTAGTAACTGATCACATTATAGCCGGCTAAACGAATACAGAAATTTAAGAGGAGGTATTCATCGTGAAACGTACTTATCAACCAAGTAAAATCCGTCGCGCGCGTAAACACGGTTTCCGTCACCGTATGTCAACTAAAAACGGTCGTCGCGTGTTGGCAGCTCGTCGTCGTAAAGGACGCAAAGTGTTGGCTGCTTAATCAAAGCAAGACAATAACAAGCAGAACCAGTAGAAACTCGAGTCTACTGGTTTTTTCTATGGTATAATGGAAGGGTTGAAAGAGAGTAACTATGAATATTTTTGATACGCATACACATTTAAATGTGGAGGAGTTTGCTGGTCGTGAGGTCGAAGAAGTGGCCTTGGCCCAAGAGATGGGGGTGACGCATCTCAATGTCGTGGGATTTGATCGTGAGACCATCGAACGCGCCTTGGTCCTAGCTGATCAGTTTCCCCAGGTCTATGTGACTCTAGGCTGGCATCCGACGGAAGCAGGCGACTACAATGAAGAGGTAGAGGCTTATTTGCGTCGGGTTCTCCAGCATCCTAAAGTGGTGGCTCTAGGAGAAATTGGGCTGGACTATTATTGGATGACGGCCTCCAAAGAAGTGCAAGAAGAGGTCTTTCGTCGCCAAATTCGCCTGTCCAAGGAATTGGATCTGCCCTTTGTGGTCCATACGCGCGATGCACTGGAAGATACCTATGATATTATCAAATCTGAAGGAGTTGGTCCACGTGGCGGGATTATGCACTCCTACTCAGGAACGCTTGAAATGGCTCAGAAATTTGTCGACCTAGGCATGACCATTTCATTTTCTGGTGTTGTTACCTTTAAAAAAGCATTGGATGTCCAAGAGGCCGCAACAGGTCTCCCTTTGGATAAGATTCTAGTGGAGACGGATGCCCCTTACCTGGCTCCAGTACCCAAACGAGGACGCGAGAACAAGCCGGCCTATACCCGCTATGTAGCTGAAAAAATTGCGGATTTGCGGGGGATTTCGCTAGAAGCCTTAGCCGAGGCGACCTTTGCGAACAGCCAGCGCATCTTTGGCCTGGGTGAGAAAGAATGAGTTCAAAGAAGAAAATCCCGCAAGTGATTGTGGTGGAGGGGCGAGACGATACCGCCAACCTCAAGCGTTTTTTTGAGGTGGAAACCTATGAAACCAGAGGATCCGCTATCAACGAGGCGGACTTGGAGCGCATCAAGCGCCTGCATGAACGCCATGGTGTCATCGTCTTCACAGATCCGGACTTTAATGGTGAGCGTATCCGCCGCATGATTATGGAGGCCATCCCAAGCGTCCAACATGCTTTTTTGACCAGAGAAGAAGCAGCGCCGGGGTCTAAAAGTAAGGGCCGTTCACTCGGAGTCGAACACGCCTCTTATGCAGACTTAGCGCGAGCGCTGGAAGAAGTGACTCACAACCTAGCCCCTGAAAACAGCTTTGATATCGAACGGAGCGACCTCATTCGCCTGGGGCTTCTGGCTGGCAGCGACAGTCGCAGACGTCGCGAATACCTGGGAGACCGGCTGCGCATCGGCTACTCCAACGGCAAACAACTCCCTAAACGACTAGAATTATTTGGCGTAACCTTAGCAGAAGTGGAGGGGGTTATGAGAGAGTATGGATTTTAGAAAAAAAAAGCAAAGAGGACAAAATCGGAGATTGAAGAGACTTCTAAAGAATCTTAGTCAATGGCAACCATTTGAAGATGAATATGTAGAAGAAATCTACGACCATTTTCATGTGCCGTCATCACCATTTATTCAACATCCAAAGACCAGGGAAAACATCAAGAAGTTATTTCGAGAACAGTGGGTAGCTAAGGCTAATGAATTAATAGAGCAAAAACCAGATGACTTAAACTTTTGCAAGATAGTTGCAATCATCATTGAACCTGATTTATGGTGTTCGCAAATTATTATTTTCTATGATGAGACATATTATAATTCCTTCTTTAGTAAGGCAGAAGGTAGCCAGATTTGGGAAGAAATTCCTGTGTTTGACAATGTTCCTACTTCTTTGAATAAGCGCTATTTCAAAGAAACGGTTTATGAAGAGGACGTCATTGTTTATCAAGGAACTTTAAAATGCTTCGGTGATGTTTGAACCTTGTTAGGTTATAACCTATCCTTTTTACTTATAAAAAATAGAAAGAAAAAATATGAGAATTGCAGACTATAGCGTGACCAAAGCCGTGCTGGAGCGTCACGGTTTCACCTTTAAAAAATCATTCGGCCAAAACTTCTTGACCGACACCAACATCCTACAAAAAATCGTCGATACCGCAGAGGTGACTGACCAGGTCAATGTCATCGAAATTGGTCCAGGTATCGGAGCCCTGACTGAGTTTTTGGCCGAGCGCGCCGCCGAAGTTATGGCCTTTGAAATCGATGACCGTTTGATCCCCATCTTGGCGGACACCCTGCGAGATTTCGACAATGTCCGCGTGGTCAATCAGGACATCCTCAAGGTCGACCTCAGCCAATATATCCAAGAGTTCAAAAATCCTGACCTGCCGATCAAGGTCGTGGCCAACCTTCCCTACTACATCACCACACCCATCCTCATGCACCTCATTGAGAGCGGCATTCCCTTCCAGGAATTCGTGGTCATGATGCAACGCGAAGTCGCCGACCGCATTTCCGCTGCACCAAAGACCAAGGCCTACGGCTCTCTGTCCATCGCTGTTCAATATTATATGGATGCAAAGGTAGCCTTCATTGTCCCACGTACCGTATTTGTGCCCGCACCCAATGTCGATTCAGCTATCCTTAAAATGACCAGAAGAGAAGCACCCTTGGTAGCGGTTCAGGATGAAGATTTCTTCTTCAAGATTGCCAAGGCTTCCTTCAGCCAGCGCCGCAAGACCCTGTGGAATAATTTGACCTCTTATTTTGGCAAGAACGATGAAGTTAAGTCTAAACTCGAGACCGCACTCACACAAGCAGAGATTGCTCCAAGCATTCGAGGCGAAGCTTTGTCTATTGCGGAGTTTGCAAGACTCTCTGATGCGCTACAAGAAGTAGGATTATAAAATACAAAAGAGCAAAAGCAGAACTGTTTTCATCACGATAACGTTTTGCTTTTTTTGAGTTTGGGATTGAAACAATGGGAAGATGGGAAATGGACATATTTTAAAGGCGGTCAATGCGATTCATCAATCCTAAGATTATTTTATAAAATCGGTTTATCTGAAAGAGGATAAAGATATAGACAACTAGACTAAAAAAATAGGTATAGTTTCCGGTTTAGGCTGTTTCGAATTGGTATGATGGAATACTTGATTACGGAGAGGGATGGTGGTTCGAACAGAGTTATTCTTAAGCATTTAGTGCAAATAGTGAAATAAGTTGAGTACGGTGTCTATTTGAAAGGAATAAATTCCGGTTTAGGCCGTTTCAAGTCGGTTTTAGGAAATGCCAGTTCGAGTAGACGAAGGATAGAGTAAAATAAAATTGTTCTTAAGTACGTGACGAAAAAGAAGGTAGAAAGTGGATATTTGTACATATATGAAAATGTAGGCGTAATGTCGAAAATTTTTTTAAAAATTTTTGAGATGCGTCCTTTTTAGTCAAGATGAAGAAAAATTTTTGTATCTGCAATTCTAGAATCTCGAATCTAATAAGCAGATTTGCTTATTTATATATGTGGTGGAATTTTCCTCCATGTTATAATGAAATTGGGACAGAAATATGATTTGAGCGGAGTTGATGTTTCTGCAATTATAAGTTATGCAAAACTCTATCCAGATGCAAGGGTTCCAGTGCCATTACAAAAATATATTAGTACCTATTCTAAGTTCGACCAATCGATTGATGATTCTAACTTTACGGATATAGAGGATGCAGCTCTTCGAGTTTCTGACGCCTATAAACTTCGTGTTGAGAATCTTCTCTACAGGCAAATGGATCAGGTGGATCAAAAGCTATCAGAGAATTGGAAGCTCTCATTAAAAGTGATCGAGAGTCACCAAATAGTGTCGAATTAACCGGAGCAATCATTGCGGCTTACAATGAGAGAGAACAAAAACCAGGAGCAGAACTAGTTGAGCGCTTGCTTTTAGGATGGTTTGGTATAGATGATGCGTATACTTTGATTACTGGAGAAGATATTCTAAATGGTGAGAAGTCGAGTCGTTTGCAGGCTGCAATTTGGTTGGCGATTAGTCGAATACCTGGTACCTCGTTGTTAAAAGGTGCTGGTAAGGGAAGGGAGGCAGCAAAGGAAGTTGATGCTGTTCATGATGTCGCAAAAGCTGCAGATGAGTTAAAAGATTGAAGCAGAGCTGGCAATGAATTGGAAATTGGCACTGTGAGTAAGAAATCTCAAATGAAGGCTGTTGAAATAAAAAGTAAAAGTTTGGATCAATTGTCAGAGGATGTACAAAGTGCATACAAAGGATATACGAGTACCTCGCCCAATTGGTCTGGAAATTATAAGGGACAGGCTCCAGGTGTTCGAGCCGGTAAAAGGTATATGAATAGGTCTGAACTTCTTCCGACGATCGATGGTAGTGGTAATAGGATTACTTATAGAGAGTTTGATATTAATCCTAAAGTGGGGACTTCACGGGATGCTAAAAGATTTGTAGTGGGAAGTGATGAGTCAGTGTATTTCATTGATGATCATTATGATAGTTTTATTAAAATAAAGGAAAGAAATTAAATGGTTAAAAATGAGATTAAATTTTTATCAGAAAATGGACTAGATATAAAGTTGAAATCAATTACTGATACATATGTTATATTGTTTGATGGAGCTAAAATTTTAAATCGAAGTCAATTATATGAAGCCTTAAGAAATGAATTTCAGCTGCCAGATACGAATAATTGGGATGCTATTAGCGATTGGCTAACGGATTTGCCGTGGGTTGAGGAAAGAAAAATCTGTTTTGTGATAAGAAGTTTTACCGATTTCTTAAAAGACGACTTAGTATCAAAAAAGATATTCTTGGATATGTTATTATCTGAAGTGCTACCTTGGTGGCAGGAGGACATAAAAAAACATATGATAGGAGGTGAAATAAAAAGCTTCGATGTATTTTTAACTATTTAGTGATGTCCATAGAGTTTCTCAATGATATCAACGATATCACGTGTTGAAGATCCCTTTTGGTAGATGCGAATAACCATTTCCTCTAAATAGTCATCACGTCGCTGATGCGAGTCAAAGAGCCCAGTAGAGAACTCACCATTGCGGTCACGAGGGATTGTAAGATTCACTTTTCCGTATTTAGTATCTAAGCTACGAGTATAGGAACCATTGCGGCTATTACCAGTATTATAGCCATCAGTAGAATGCTTTTCATACCCCAACATAGCTGTTAATTCAGACTGCAAGAAATCATTCATCGCTTGCTCCAGTAAATTACGGAAAAATTCATCTAAGTTATTGTTTTGTGCTAGGCAGTCAACTAATTCTGTGGTAAACTGTATCATAGGAATAAATTTTTCTAGTAGTTTTGTGTCGTAACTCTACTATAGCAGGATTTATTCCTTTTTTGGTATTTACACAAAATATTTTACACTACCTAATTGGAAGAGAAAAATTATTTAAAAATTTCTCCAAGGATAATCAAAAGGGAAGTTATTATACTGTTGATGGTATAATTACAGAGCAGTCGAAAATACTTGATGAAATAATTGAAGGAACGTTTAAGTATTCTAAATAAGGATAGGTAACTAGATTGGATGATATGTATGAAGCCTAAAAGAAAATATTTCATTGCCTTAGTACTGGTAGCAATTGTAATTATTTTATATTGTTTGATTATATCTAAAATAAATTACATAAATCCATCTGAAAAAGTAATAAAAGGTGGGGCTAGAGATATAGTACAAATTGGTTCAAAAGATGAATTTCTATTAATGAGAGCCGATAATCCTGTTCATATAAATGTTGGTGGAGGTATGCTTTTATCTACAGAATATGTATTAAGAGATACTAGTAGCGGAGACGAAATATTAACAAATAAAAGCGGCATAACAACATATGATTTAAAAACAGAGGTTCTAGAGAAGAGTTTTATTAATATCGAGAATGTTTTAACGAAATCTGGCCATAATAAAAATTTCGAACAAATTGGTAATTTTTATGTCTATAATGGAAAAGCAATTCTAGAGTTTGTGATTTCAAATGTAAAAAAGGAGAATTATTACTTTGAACATATATATTTTGATGTGAATGATAATGTATTTCTTAATCAAAAAAGTATAAATAAAAATGAGTTAAATAACTATCAATATTTTAAGGATATTTTAGATATTCAGTACATGAATTTGACTCCATTGACAAAATCTAGTTATTTTAAAGTGGATATAGATGGTCGATTTGTGGAAATTGATTTAGCAGATTTGAATAAACAGAATATTAATCTAAAACAAGTGATTAATAACTTAGTTACCTACAAAAAAGATGAAAAGATTTATCTTTTTGTACAAAATGAATTGACTTCGAAGGAGGAAGTTTTCCAAAATATTAGACACTGGTTGGCACCTATTGGTACAGATAAATTGGAAACCTTTGTCACAAATCCTATTACTGGAGAAAAGACCGTTATTAATTCGTTAGATGATTATAATCATTGGAAAGAGAATCATCTAGAATTGTTTGAAAAAGGTGGTGTAAAGGATGGGAACTAGAATTCAGATCGATGTAAATGGTATTCGACTGTATCAAGCGTCTATAGAAAATCTAAGAAATGTAACGGCTCATCAATCAGATGCTAGTCAGTGGTTGAATGATGACTCTACCGAGGTGTTAAATAAAGCCTCGAATTCATTATTAACGAGTGGTCATGAAGTAATATCTGCTGTGAGCAAACTAAATAGTTACCTCGACAAAGTAGCGGACGAGTTTGAAGCCAAGGATTCGGAATTGCAGTCTTATTTAGAGTCAGGATTCAAAAGTGAATCACATTATGATAATGTGCAGAAGCGACTTTCAAGACTCAATCGAGCTGTACGCGATAGTAAATATTATCAAGTGCTACCCGATTAGTCATAGGGTAATGCCCTAGTGAAGATACGTTTCATTTGTAAGCGTCCAATAACCAGGTATATTGAAAAAGCCAGTATGACTACTTTGTCCAACTGGCTTTTTTCTCTATGCGGAGGAAGGGATTTGAACCCTCACACCCGAAGGCACATGCGCCTGAAGCA
>Cebus_capucinus_imitator_PRJNA485217_SSR118__coassemble_210_pt1 | contig 28026 bp, 22 predicted proteins | sample Cebus_capucinus_imitator_PRJNA485217_SSR118__metabat2_low_PE_001 | metagenome-assembled genome bin Cebus_capucinus_imitator_PRJNA485217_SSR118
GAAAAGACGAACGAAACTGCCAAGAGCTGACCGCGTTCAAATGATAACCGAATACAATATTTGAGGCCGGGACTTTATTCCCAGCCTCTTTTTCTTCACATCCCCTTAAACCGCTTTAAAAGGATTGGTATTGGCTTGACTTTCAACAATCTCGATATCCCAGTCGCGCTCTTCTTTCCACTCACGCAGTAAATCTGCGACCTTCTTCACGAAGAGCACTTCGATATGGTGGCCGGGATCCAGGCCCAAGAGGCCTTCTGATAACATATCTTGGGCATCGTGGTAATAGATATCACCGGTAATATAAACTTGGGCACCTTTTTCAATAGCATCCGGATAAAATTCATGGGCAGACCCGCCACAAATAGCGACGCGATCAATCATTTGATTTAAATCCGCATCATAAGCCACCAAACGCAGGTGGTCCAAGTGAAAAGCCATCTTGACCTTGGTCGCAAAATCTCCCAAGCGCATAGGCTCAATATCCCCAACACGCCCAATGCCAAAACCAGGCATGGTTTCAGACAAGTAGGTCCGGTTCTCAATACCCAAAATATCGCAGAACCAATCGTTGAGTCCCCCATCGACCACATCAATATTAGAGTGACTAACATAAACCGCAATATCGTTCTTAATCAAATCGATATAGCGCTTCTTCTGAGCGTCATCCGCCACCAAATTCTTAATGGGACGGAAAATCGGTGCGTGCTTGACGATAATTAAATCCACACCTTCCGCAATGGCCTCAGCCACCGTCTGTTCCCGCACATCCAAGGCCACCATGACCTTGCGAACGACCTTATCCAAGGTCCCAATCTGCAAGCCAACCGTGTCTCCTGGCAGAGAGAGCCCTGGTGGGCAAAAATTCTCATAACGTGCAATGACTTCACTGGCTAACATTTAATACCTCCTCAATCTCGGCAATCCGCTTTTCCAATCGCTCACGCGCCGCCTCATTGTCCGCTGGCACCTGGCTGAGTGCGTAGGACAGCTTGTCACGCTCACCGCTCCACTTCTTGCGGAAAACAGGATCCTGCACCGTCCGCAAAATTGGACCAAAGCGCAAATCCTTCTCATCCCATTTTGGGTCTCCGGCTTGCGCTACTAAAATTTCATAGGTTTTTCCGGCTTCTTCTAAAATCTCTTCCGCCACAAGATCGAAACCTTGCGCCAGCAAATAGGCCCGTAAATCATCCTCGCGATTGTTGGGCTGAAGGATCAGGCGGTTGACTTGTGGCACTTGATCCAGCCCCGCGCCAAGGATGTCCGCGATCAGGCGCCCCCCCATACCAGCAATGACCACCGTGTCGATTTGGTCGGCCGCAGTCACGGCCGCCAAACCGTTGGCCAAACGGACCTGAATTTGGTCATTTAACCCCTCTTTGGCAACATTGTTCAACGCCGACTGGTAGGGTCCTTCCACCACTTCTCCGGCAACCGCAGCAGTCAGGCGGTTGAGCTTGGTCAAATAAATGGGTAGGTAAGCATGGTCGCTCCCCACATCCACCAGACGTGCACCCTCAGGCACATAAGAAGCCACTCGCTTGAGCCGCTCCGAAATTGTGTAGTTTTCCATTATTTCTTTCTCTTTGTTCTTGGTCTCTTGTATTGACAGGCTAATCTTTTATTTTTTTATTGCATCGGATTGGCTTGGTCGGGGCCTTGTCTATTCAAGAAACCCCTATCCTATCAGGCCATCCTTATACCTGCTCAGACAATTCTTCCCACTCCAACATGTAGGCTTCTTGCTGGGCTGTCAGCTCGTCTACTTGGGCTTGCAAGCTCATAAGCTCACTCGCATCGTTGGTCGCGCTCATCTGCTCGGTCAATTCGGCAAGCTGACTATCCGCCTCTTCTATCAAGCCTTCCAGCTCCTCGATGCGACGTGTCAACTTGCGCAACTCTTTTTGATTGGCTTTCTGGGCCTGATAGTCGTTGACCACCGGTGTCTCTGTTGCGACCGCACCAGCTCCTTTTTCCTCAGCGGCCGCAGCTGCAGCCAAGAGTTCCAACTCCGCTTTCTTTTCTAGGTAATAATCATAGTCGCCCAAATAAAGGGTGGAACCTTCCTCGCTCAACTCCAACACCTGCGTCGCCACACGGTTAATAAAGTAGCGGTCATGACTGACGAAAAGCAGGGTTCCTTCAAAGTCAATCAAGGCATTTTCCAACACTTCCTTGGAATCAATATCCAAGTGGTTGGTCGGCTCGTCCAAGACCAAGAAGTTGTTCTTTTCCATAGATAATTTAGCAAGAAGCAGTCGGGCCCGCTCCCCACCAGACAACATGCCGACAGTCTTTTGAACGTCGTCGCCAGAAAAGAGGAAGGCCCCTAGACGGTTACGAATCTCGACCTCAGGCGTCAACTTGAAGTCGTTCCAGAGTTCATCCAAAACCGTATTGGAAGCAGTCAAGCGGCTTTGATTCTGGTCGTAGTAACCCAAATCCACATTAGTTCCCAGACGCGCTTCTCCCTTGATAAAAGGGATCTGTCCGACGATGGATTTGATCAAGGTGGATTTCCCAATTCCGTTAGGACCAACCACCGCGATGGCATTGTACTTGCGGACATCCAAGTTGATGGGTTCAGACAAGACCTGGCCATCGTAACCGACCGCCGCCTCTTCGACCGTCAAGACTACATTCCCAGAGGTCTTCTCCATAGCAAAGGTCATATGAGCGGACTTGCCCTGCCCTTCCGGACGATCCAAGCGCTCCATTTTCTCCAACTGTTTGCGCCGTGATTGGGCCCGCTTAGTCGTAGAAGCCCGCACAATGTTCTTCTGCACAAAGTCCTCCAGAGCCGCAATCTCTTTTTGTTGCTTCTCATAGTTTTTGGCTTCTGTAGCTAACTTCTGCTCCTTCTGAACGACAAAATTCGAGTAGTTCCCCACATAGCGGTCCAAAGAATGACGCGTCAAATCGACCGTCACCGTCGCTACCTTATCCAAGAAATAACGGTCGTGACTGACAATCAAGAGGGCTCCACGATAGTTGATCAAATAGTTCTCCAACCAGGCAATGGTCTCAATATCCAGGTGGTTGGTCGGCTCGTCCAAAACCAAGAGATCCGGTTTCTCCAAGAGCATCTTAGCCAAGGCCAAACGCGTATTCTGCCCACCAGACAACTCATCAATCTTCATGTCCCACATGGACTCGTCAAACTTAAAACCATTTAAAATGGCCCGAATATCCGACTCATAGGTAAAACCACCTGCCAAACGAAACTCTTCAGACAAACGGTCATAGTCCTTCATGAGTTTTTCAAGAGGCTCACCCGAAAGCGTCCCCATCTCCTCTTCCATGGCCCGCAGAGCTCGTTCCTGAGCACGTAATGCGTCAAAAACCGCAACCATTTCAGCGTAAATCGTATTGGAAGATTCAAAACGAGAATCTTGAGCTAAATAAGACAAACTCAACTCACGTTTCTTGTTGATTTCCCCACTCGTTGGCGTTTCCTCACCAACGAGGATTTTTAAGAGAGTCGATTTCCCCGCGCCGTTCTTTCCAACCAAGGCAATCCGATCCCTCTCGTCGACTTGTAAGTTAATATTGTCAAAAAGAACGTCGCCTGCAAAGCTCCGTTCAATCTTGTTTGCTTGTAAAATAATCATGTAATAAGTATAGCATAAATGCCTCTTGAAACAAAGGTCTAAGCGCTTTTTAACTGATGTCTCCAAGACCTACAAATCTTCACCAGTTCACGCCAAACGGAACCATTTAAGCTCATAGTGTCCGTCCTAAAATATCCGAGGAAAGGCCAACAAGAGCTACATAAAAAGACCTGAGTTTCCTCAAGTCTTTCCATGTAAAAATTAGTCTTCTTTGCGTCCGTAAACCAAGGCAGCTGCACCAGCCATAAAGCCTGCTGCTGTTGCCATGTAAAGAAGTGATGATGTTTCACCCGTTTGTGGAAGCGTACGTGCTCCTGACTCAACGTATGAAGGTTTTTCAACTTCTTTCTTGCTTTGACCTTTACCTGGATCCTCTTGTCCACCACGACCTGGTTTCTTAGGCTCTTCTTTTGGTGTTGGAGGAGTCTGTGGTTTCTCAGGTGTTGGAGGTGTAGTTGGTTTCTCAGGTGTTGGAGGTGTAGTTGGTTTTTCAGGAGGAGTTGTTGGAACAACTGGTTTTCTACCTTCAATATTTCCTGATACTTTCAAGATACGAGTAGAAATCGTTTTCTCTTCTTTTTCTACATCGTTACGTGATACTTCAGCAGTATTGGCTACATCATGATCTGTTACATCTGCTCCAGCAACCCATTTATATTTGTAGTCTGCTTGGAAACCTTGACCATCTGCCAAGTCAAACGTCACTTCAAAGCTATCATCTGTCACTTTGTAAGTGGACTGGTCAATGGTACGCATATCTGTCAAGTAGTAACCCTTGATTTTGTCGAAAGCCCACGTACCGACGTACACTTTAAGAGAGTCCACATCCAAAGATACATTCGGTTGGTCTTCAGCCGCGATGCTATCTTTTAACGTGTAAGTTCCACCACGGTTTTCGCCTTGTTGGTTAAAGTAAATACCATACTCTAATTGGTTATCTTTTGTAAACGAAGACCATCCTGATTTGAAGAATGAATTAGGTTGCACCTCACCTACACCAGTGTAGTTAAGGTCACCAGCATGTACTGGTTTTCCATTTACGTCGATGGTTACTGGAATCGCTTGAGTCGTTGTGACATTACGCGTATCCACACGTAAGTTAACAGAAAAATCACCTTTCACATCGATCAACCCATTGATCTTATCATCATACTTGATCGTCATGGTTTTCTTGTCGGCATCAACAGCAAATTTTGCTAATTCTTCATTATTTTTGTTATAAAGGGGAGTCTCTGTGCTATCATCGCTATAGAAACGAAGCGCATCTGGAAGCGTCATGGTTGTGGTATCCCCACCTTTAACACCGTCAGGGCGTGAGAATGTTCCTTTGATTTCAAAAGTATCGTAGGTGTGGATATCCCCAACAGGGAAGGTTTGAGAATCGATATTCATTGATACATTTGAGTCTACCTCATCTGCAGAGACCGTTCCACCTACAAACGCAGCTAAGAGGGCTGCAGATCCAAGAAGCATTTTCTTTTTCATTATGTTACAAAATCCTTTCACACATATTTCTATGTTACTTGGGTATTATAGCAAAGTATCAAATCGATGTAAACAATCTTGTTCGAATGAAAAAACATCTTTACCTATCTTATCTTTTGATATATCAAATTCTCAACGAAGCCCCCTCCTTCTGTATAAAACAGGCCCCATAGAGTCAAAACCCTTATCATAAAAGGCTTTTTCGCATATCCAATTTCATATAGAAAAATTTTTCATTTTCGATAAAAATTAGGAATATGCAAATATAGTTGCATATGTGAAAATTTTAGAAAGAAAAATTTGCAAAAAAGAAATCGAAAAAAATATTTTCGACTCCCTTTTTATCTCCTTTTTAATGGGCTTTATGATAATTGTCTAACAATTCTCCCCCTCCTTGGAGAAGAAAATGAAACCCTTCCTTAAGAGGTTGCTGCCTGGTCCAAACCATAAAGCTTGCGCACCGCAACCACATCCTCCGGCTGAATAGACAAGTAAGAACCCGCTGATTGCATAACCGACTGCCCCTCATTATGAGCCAAGCCAATAGCGTGCCCCAACTCGTGCTCCGCCGTATTTCGAATCCGCTCCATATCGTAGCCAAAACGCGGATTCGACAAATAATAATGATTGAGCTTGACCGTCGCCCGCACCAAACGCTTGGTCAAGACATTGCTTTCACTCTCCGTCACACCAGCCGCAGACACCGACCCATCGTTCATATCCGTCGCCACTACCTGCGCATCCTGCTCCCGATCCACTAGAACAAATTCAAAAGCACCCGTCGCATTCCAATTAGCAATCGCCTCTTGATAAGCCTGCCTAAAGGTTTGGTCCTGGGTGGAAAGATAGATCGTCACCCGGTTAGACTCCCACCGTGTCCCATCTTCAATCTCTGTGTGAACATCCCCGAGTGACACTCCAGTAGGCATTCCGATCCACTGACGGACCCTTGTGGCAGCTTGTTGCACGGCCTGATCGATTCTGTGTCCGCTAGATTCATAACCTTGAAACACAAGGAATCCCACTCCGACCATACAAAGAATCAATGAAAGATGAACCAAACGCCAAAACCAGCGCCAGATTCCTCTTACAATTTTAAAAAGTATTCGAATCATCTCATACCTCCTTTAAAAGGTATAGTATAGCAGCCAAAGCTTAAGGAAATCTAAAAGTCAAAAGCATTTCTCAAATATCGTTGCTACATCAACTGGGACACTGCTAGAAGCATTCAAAAATGCACAAACAAACACAAAGAGAAAACACAATTTGCTAAGACCCTGACTTTTAGTAGGATCGAAAACACAGCTAGGGCTGCCCATGTTTAAGACAATCGTTCCTCTAATTCAAAATCAATAGGAAGCCATTCCAAGACACTTTCCATCAAGCGATCCCAGTAATACCATTCATGCTTTCCATGATTTTCTTTGTAAGTGATTTGGTAGCCTTCTGCTTCCAAGAAGTCACGAGCAGAACGATTGGCTTCAATCAAGAAATCTTCCTTGCCACACCAGATAAAGAGATGAAGCTTTTTATCCGAAGTCTTTGCAAGCTGTTGAATGCTCTCGGGATGACGCGGCCAGTCGCTCATATCACCGAAGGTGGACGACCAATAGTCGGGATTTCCCAACTCAACAGCCTGGGCATCAAAACCGTCAAAGTTAAGAGCACCGCTTAGTGAAGCGGCATAGCTATACTGATTTGTGGAGAGAGCAATTTTAAAAGCACCGTAGCCGCCCATGGAGAGGCCCGCGATAAAGGTCTTCTCGCGCTTCTTGCTCATGGCAGGGAAGATTTGCTGCATAAGCTTGGGAAGCTCTTGGGCGATGGCATCGAAATAAGGGTAGCCGTAGCGCGTGTTGGTGTACCAGCCATTGTGGGTATCCGGCATGACCACGATCAGGTTGGTTTTGCGAACCAAACGCTGAATGGCTGTGCGATGTAGCCAAGTGTGGGCATTACCGCCCATCCCGTGGAGGAGGTAGAGGACCGGAATATCGCCTTTTGCCGCCTCTGGCACGCGTGTGAATTCGGGGTAGAGGACATTGACGTGGACTTCCATATCCAGTGCTTTTGAGTATACATCGATTTGTAGAACTGCCATAAATTGCTCCTTTTATATGATAAAGCCGGCCCAAGCGCCTAGCTAATTTGGCTAGACGTCGGAGCCGGACGGTTTGTTTTTGCTTAGCGAACTTCCATCACAACCGGTAGGATTGCGGGACGACGCTTGGTTTGATCATAGAGATATTTGGACAAGGCGTCGCGAACAGAGCCCTTAAGTTCACCCCAGTCGAAGCTGTCCTGAGCCAGGTAATCTTCTACCGTTTGGTTGATCAGGTCAGAGGCCTCGCGCAAAATATCACGACTCTTCTTGACGTAAACGAAGCCGCGCGTGTGAACCTTGGCTTTAGAGATAATCTTCTTCTCCTTGCGGTTAACGGTGATGGCCACGATGAAGATTCCGTCCTCAGACAAGACCTTGCGGTCACGAAGCACGATGTTACCCACGTCACCAATGGCATTTCCGTCGATCATGACATCGTTAGCCGGAACGCCACCCATATGATAAAACTGCCCTTTATCCAATTCCATGATATCCCCACGTTTGACGATAAAGATGTTTTCCGGAAGCATACCGACCTCCATAGCCGCTTTGGCATGGGCGTCTAAATCGCGGTACTCCCCTTGAACTGGGAAGAGGAATTTCGGTTTTAACAAGTTAATCATGAGCTGCAAGTCACGTGCATTCCCATGGCCCGAAACTCGGAGGCTCTGTGTAATCGAGCGGACCACACCACCAGCTTGATAGATCATGTTCTCCACGCGAGCCACTTCTGCTTCCTTGGCAATAGAAGGCGTTGTGACCACGTATACCATGTCTCCATCCTTAATTTCCACATAACGGTGGCGGCCAACAGACATCTTGCGAAGACCGTTGATTGGTTCTCCCATCCGACCTGTCTCAAGAATAATGAGCTCCTCATCATTGTACTTGCTCATTTCTTTTGGCTTAATCAAGAGACGTTCATCTGCAAGATCCAATTTTTTCAAGCGGATACCGGTCCGAACAATATTTTCGACGTCATAACCAGTCAAAACGACACGACGTCCTGTAGCTGCAGCCGCATCGAAGACTTGCTGAATACGAGAAAGATTGCTGGCAACCGCTGCAACGATCACGCGGCCTTCCCAATCAGAAATGGTCGAAAGAATTTCTTCACCCACTTCCGATTCACTGGCTACTTGGATATTTGAGTCTGCATTAGCTGAGTCAGAGAGAAGAGCTAGGACCCCTTCTGAACCAATTTCCGCCAAACGACCAAGATCTGTCGCATAGCCACTGCTCGCTGCTTGGTCAAATTTAAAGTCACCGGTATAAACAATATTTCCTTCATCTGTCTTTAAAACAATCCCAAGACTCTCTGGAATAGAGTGAGTCGTTTTAAAGAAGGATACCAGAACATCCCCAAATTCGATTTCGGTATCTGCATTGATGACATGGAAATCATTGAATTTTTTTACTTCATCATGATTTTTAACAAAGAGTTTTGCCAACTCAATGGTTAATTCAGAACCAAAGACGGGAACTCGTGCTTCTGCTAAAAGATAAGGTAAACCACCAATGGCATCCGCATGTCCATGGGTTAAAAAGACTCCTGCAATGCGGTCCTTATTTTCTGCTAAATAATCCATGTTTGGAACAACCACATCTACTCCAAGTTGCTCATTTTCTGGATACTTTAATCCACTATCTAAAATAAAAATAGAATCATTAATCTCAGCAATGTAGAAATTTTTACCGTTCTCACGAACACCACCAAGAGCAATTAATTTAATATTTGCCATTCTTTCTCCTCAATTTAATTTTTTTACTAACGGTCCTTTCCTTAAGAAAGTCGAATTACAGTCATTGAATGCGTCTTTATTTTACCATTTTTCATGGTAATTTTCAAAAGTTTTCCAGCTCATTCTGTATCAAAAGAAGGTTCGAAGCCACTAATCACAGACGGTCCCATCCTTGTTTCCTTTTCATGCTTTCAGAAAAAAGCCCTCTCTTCTATGCAATAGGAGAGAGGGACTTCTTATCGATAGTAGGTTTAGTTAGCGTTCGCCTTTACCTTGCGAAATGTCACCTTTTAAGAATGGTTGATTGAATTTAGAATGATTTTCTCATTGCAATAACAATGCAACAACCTTATCTGCCAGCAGGCTCTATCTATCATAAGGAGGAAAACCATTGAAAAGCTTCCTTTTTAAGCTGACTACAAACTCGAAGTCTTCTTCACTCTTGTCTCTACACTCACTATCAGCTTACTCGCCCGCTAGTTTACGAAATGTTTTACATATACCTTCCGTTTATAACTAAGCCTCCTCTAAGCGATAAACCCCTATCGATTTGGTAAAACGATTATTAGGTGAGAGGTTTCTATCCAACTCTGGTCTCTTTGATTTCTTCCCCTCACTTCTCTTTCATTCTACTCCTATCTCCCTGTATATGCAAGCGATTACAATCAAATTTGAGGAAAATTTTTAAAGTTTTTTTTAGGGGATGGTTGCTCAAATAAAAATGGAGTATCCAGAGCTTGTTTCTTTCTTTTTGAAAGTGCCGAACTTCTTCCAAGGCTATCAAAAAGGGGCTGGGACTAAAGTCCCGGCCTCTTTTATTGATTATTTGCTTCCGACGTTGATCCGGTTGATGGCACGTTGCAAGGCAATGCGTGCACGACGTTCCTGATCGACCAATTTTTGCTCTTGTGCTTCCTCGATTTCTCGCTCGGCACGAAGTTTCGCCCGCTCTGCACGAGAAACATCGATATCGCGTTTCCGTTCCGCTGAATCAGCAACAATGGAAACAAGGTTATCCGCAATCTCAATGACACCACCATTAACAGCAATCCAGTCGACGTGATTGACATCATCGACACGACGAACCTTTAATTCATCTACTGCCAAAACAGCCATGTATTCGATATGCCCAGGAAGGATCCCGATTTCACCTTCCAAGGTTTTTGCAGACACAAATTGTGCATGGTGATCATAAACGAGACCGTCAGGCGTCACAATTTGTACAGTCATTTGAGCCATAAGTCACCTCTTAGAAATTCATTTTCTCTGCTTTTGCGATGACATCCTCAATTGAACCTACTCCACGGAAAGCATCCTCTGGAAGGTGGTCATATTTACCATCCAAGATTTCTTTAAATCCACGAACTGTTTCAGCTACTGGTACATAAGAACCTGGTTGTCCTGTAAATTGCTCCGCAACGTTAAAGTTTTGAGACAAGAAGAATTGGATACGACGCGCACGTGCAACCAAAGTCTTCTCTTCATCTGACAACTCATCCATACCAAGGATGGCGATGATATCCTGTAACTCGTTGTAACGTTGAAGAACACGTTTGACTTCAGAAGCCACTTGGTAGTGCTCCTCACCAACAATCTCAGGTGCTAAGGCACGTGAACTTGATGCCAATGGATCCACCGCAGGGTAAATACCCAATTGAACCAATTTACGTTCAAGGTTGGTTGTTGAATCCAAGTGGGCAAAGGCTGTTGCTGGCGCTGGGTCCGTATAGTCGTCGGCAGGAACGTAGATCGCTTGAATAGAGGTTACAGAACCTTTCTTCGTTGAGGTAATCCGTTCTTGCAATTGCCCCATTTCTGTTGCCAAGGTTGGTTGGTAACCAACAGCTGATGGCATCCGACCAAGAAGGGCTGATACTTCAGAACCTGCTTGGGTGAAACGGAAGATATTGTCGATGAAGAGAAGAACGTCTTGTCCTTCTACATCACGGAAATATTCCGCAATGGTCAAACCAGTAAGTGCTACACGCATCCGTGCTCCTGGTGGTTCATTCATTTGTCCGAATACCATGGCTGTTTTTTCAATAACGCCAGATTCTTTCATTTCCCAGTAAAGGTCATTCCCTTCACGAGTCCGTTCACCAACACCGGTAAATACGGAAATCCCACCGTGCTCTTGAGCGATGTTGTGAATCAATTCTTGAATCAAGACGGTTTTACCAACACCAGCACCACCGAAAAGTCCAACTTTACCACCTTTGAGGTAAGGAGCCAACAAGTCGATAACTTTAATCCCTGTTTCTAAAATCTCAGAAGAGGTAGAAAGTTCATCGAAGGTTGGAGCCTTTTTATGAATTGGTTCACGCAAGGCATCCTTAGGGAATGGAGCTTCCAAGTCAATGGTATCTCCAAGAACATTAAAGACGCGACCGAGTGTTTCAGGTCCTACAGGAACTGAAATTGGACGGCCTGTATCCAGGACTTCCATTCCACGAGTCAACCCATCGGTTGATTCCATGGCGATAGTCCGAACCACTCCATCTCCAAGCTCAAGTGCGACTTCGAGGACGATTTTTGTTTTTGCTTCGTCATTCTTATAGACGACAAGTGCATTATTTATCTCAGGTAATTTTTCACCTGCAGCAAACGCAACGTCTACTACGGGTCCGATAACCTGAGCAATTTTGCCTGAGCTCATCTATTTCTCCTATCGTTTATTCTGTTTGCAATCGATTATTCCAATGCTGAGGCACCCGCAACAATCTCAGTAATTTCTTGAGTGATTGCTGCTTGACGCGCTCTATTGTATTGAATGGTCAAGTCATTAATGACTTTTTTCGCATTGTCTGTTGCTGTTTGCATGGCAGTCATACCTGCTGCATTCTCAGCGGTTTTGGCATCAATAATGGCTCCATAAATCATAGATTCTGCATATTGTGGCAAGAGTTGATCTAAGAGCGTATCACGATTTGGTTCCAGCTCAAAATTTTTGGTGTAACCTGTCGCTTCACTTGAGTCCAAGTCGACAATTGGTAACATTTGTTCAACACGCATTTGGCTGGTCAAACTATTGACGTGGTGGTTGTAACACACATACAACTCATCAAAGAGTTCATTTTGATACATAGCCACTGTCTTTCCAATAATTTTTCGAACCTCATCAAAGCTAGGTTGATCCGCCAAGCCACGCAATTCGTAAACTGGCTGAATCCCTCTGGCTTTAAAGAAGTCTGAACCCATTCCACCGATGGAAATAATGGAGTAATCTCCTTCCGGATGATACTCGGCTATCAATTCCATCATGGTTTTTAAAACGGTCGCATTATAACCTCCGACCAAACCGCGGTCAGAGGTAATGACAATATACCCGGTTTTCTTTACTGGGCGTGAAATCAGCATTGGATTCGTTGTGTCAATATTCTTTTCAGCATGCAATAAATCCGTTAACATCTTACGAACTTTACTCGCGTAGACTTGGAAGTCTTTGGCTGCCTGCTCGGATTTTCCTAACTTGGCTGCCGAGACCATTTGCATGGCATTTGTTATTTGACTCGTATTTTTGGTCGATGCAATTTTATTTTTGATATCATTCAAAGAAACTGCCATCTGACACCTCTATCCTTAATTAAAATTCGTTTGATTTTTAAACTCAACAATCGCTGCGTCAAGAAGTGCTTCATCTGGAAGGTCTTTTGTTTCACGAATGATATTCAAGAGATCTTCTTGTTGTGCATTAAAATATGCATGAAGTTCATCTTCAAAACGGACGATGTCATCTACTGGCACATCATCTAAGAATCCATGTGTCAATGCGTAGAGAATCACTACTTGATTTTCAACTGGAAGAGGTTTGTGAACGGGTTGTTTCAAAACTTCTACGGTACGACGTCCGCGGTTAAGCTTCGCTTGAGTCGCTGCGTCCAAATCAGAACCGAACTTGGTAAAGGCTTCTAACTCACGGTAAGATGCCAAGTCGATACGAAGAGTACCCGCCACTTTTTTCATGGCTTTGATTTGGGCTGCCCCACCAACACGTGATACAGATGATCCGGCGTCAATCGCTGGACGAATACCTGCATTAAAGAGACTATCACTCAAGAAGATTTGTCCGTCTGTGATAGAAATCACGTTGGTTGCGATATAGGCTGAGATATCTCCTGCTTGCGTTTCGATAAATGGAAGAGCCGTAATAGATCCACCACCTAGAGCATCTGAAACTTTTGCTGAACGTTCTAAGAGACGTGAGTGAAGGTAGAAAACATCCCCTGGGAAGGCTTCACGGCCTGGTGGACGACGAAGCAAAAGGGACAGTTCACGGTAGGCAACCGCTTGTTTTGATAAATCATCGTAGACAATCAAAACATGTTTTCCATTGTACATAAATTCCTCTGCCATTGCGACACCTGCATATGGTGCCAAGAAAAGCAATGGAGACGGTTGTGATGCAGAAGCTGTCACGACGATGGTATAATCCAAAGCACCGAACTGACGAAGGGTCTCTACTTGTGTACGTACGGTTGACTCTTTTTGACCGATGGCAACATAGATACAGATCATATCTTTGCCCTTTTGGTTCAAGATTGCGTCAATCGCAATGGTTGTTTTACCTGTTTGACGGTCACCGATGACCAATTCACGCTGTCCACGTCCGATTGGTACCAAAGCATCAATCGCTTTTAAACCGGTTTGAAGAGGTTCAGAAACTGATTTACGTTCCATAACACCAGGGGCTGGCGCTTCAACTGGGCGGAACTTGTCAGTCTTGATCTCACCTAGACCATCCACAGGACGTCCAAGTGGATCAACAACACGCCCGATCAAGGCATCCCCAACTGGAACTTCCATAATTTTTCCAGTACGACGAACAGAGTCTCCTTCACGGATGTCTGTAAAGTCTCCAAGGATGATGATACCAACATCAGTAGTCTCCAAGTTTTGCGCCATACCGTAAGAGCCGTTTTCAAAAATCAAAAGCTCTCCACTCATGGCATTTTCGAGACCATGTGCACGGGCAATCCCGTCACCGATATAGGTCACGACACCAGTTTCTGTGACGTCAAAATTTGGCTGGAAATTTTCAATTTGTTGCTTAATTAAAGCGCTGATTTCTTGTGCATTAATCGCCAAAATTCACACCACTTTCTATTTCAAATTTTTTCTAACAGCTTGCAGTTGTTCTTTTAAGCTGAGATCAATTGTTTTGTTATTTGCTGTGATCACAAAGCCACCAATGAGACTTGGATCCAGTACTTCTTTAAAGGAACGAACTTTTAAGCCCATCTTATGTTCGATGATTGGAATCAAACGTTCTTGCTGCTCAGATGACAAGGCCTGAACGGATTGAATGGTCACCACATAGGTATTGGTTACCTTTTCAATCTCTTGCATGATGTTGGTGACAACATCAAAAAATAAATCTTCCCGATGATTGAGAATCATCACTTCAATCAGATTGTCAACTAATGAAGCATTCCCTTCTTTGAAATGGCGTAAGGCCTTTTCTTTTTCTGCTGAATCCACACCAATGTGCGAAAGAAATTCAGACAAGCCTGTCTCAATCATGATAGATCGAATTTGATCTAATTGATTGTAAACACGTTCTTCTTGACTTTTTTCAATCGCCAACTGGACAAAAGGTGCTGTGTATTTTTCAATCACGGCATACCGTTTTTTGTCCATTAAGCGTCTCCTAATTGATCAATGTAGCGATCGATTAACTGACTTTGTTTTGCAGCATCTAATTCACTACCAAGAATTTTCGTTGCAAGTTCAAGGGATAAGTCTGCTACTTCACCTTTAATTGAACTCATCGTTTCTTGACGATGTTGAGCAATTTCTTGATTTGCCTTTTCTTTGAGGCGACTTGCTTCCGCTTGTGCTTCAGCAAGAACCCCTGCTTTATGTTTTTCTGCTGTATCTTTTGCAGTTTCGATAATGGTAGCCGCTTCATCACGACTTCCTGCTAACTCAGCTTCACGTTTTGCAGCTAAGTCCTCAGCTTTTTGACGGGCTTTTTCTGCACCATCAATATCGTCTGCAATCTTTTGTGCACGGGCTTCAAAAATCTCTGTAACATTTTTCCATGCAAACTTTTTGATCAAGAAGATCAAAAGGAAGAAGGAGCCTGTTATCAGGATGAAGTTCCCAAGTAATTGACCTACTGTAATATGCATACTTCTTCTCCTTCTTAATGTTCTCCACTAACTTTCTTACCAAGATAAATAGACGTCAACATGGTAAATACATATGCTTGCACACATGAGATAAATACCGAGAAGGCTGTCCATAAGAAGTTGGCAAGAAAGGCGATTGGCCACCAATAAAAGGCTTGGTGCGAAAGGCTGAGGAGCAAACCGGCAAGTACTTCACCAGCAAAAATGTTCCCGTACAAACGCAAGGCCAATGAAGCCAAATTGGTGAACTCTTCCAAAATGTTCATCGGTGTGAGGGCAGGTGGTTCTGCAAATGCTTTTAGGTAAGCTAGGAAACCACGTTGCCGAATTCCCTCGACATGGCAGATGATGGTAATCAAGGCTGCGAAAGCGAGGTTAAAACCAAGGTTGGCTGTTGGAGATGTCCACAGATTGTAACCATCAAGGGTTTCAATTTTTGACATCAAACCAATATTATTGGCCACCGCAACAAATAAAAAGAGCGTAAAGAAGAAGAGCGAATAATGCTTAGCATACTTTTCACCCACGTTGGGTCTGGTGAACCCTAAAACAAAGTCATAGAGATACTCTAAAAGACTTTGTTTTCCTTGTGGTTTAAGACGCATATTGCGAGTCGCCCAGTAGACAAAAACAAAAACTAGAAAAACAGTCAGTGCCGACATAGCAAGCAGGGTTAAATCAAGGGTCACAGGACCTAATTGTAGGGTTGGATTTACACTTTCTTCCAACTTTTTCCCCTCCTTTATCTAAAGAGTTTTTCTAGATTAGCGTCCGATAACGAATGACATTGCAAGTGTAACGAAGAATGTACCCTCGATAAAGGCAATCCCCAAGATCATCAATGAACGAAGTTGTCCAATAATTTCAGGTTGGCGTGCTGCTGATTTAAACAAGCTGCTCATCAACATCCCTTCAGCGATAGACACACCCATACAGGCAAGACAAAGTCCGAAAAATGTTAAACTCATGACGAATTTCTCCTTTAAGTAAATTTTTTTTACCTACATAGTGTACTCCTATTAACGGTATTTGTCAAAATTAAAAGAGAAAAGAAAGCGCTATCCGACTAGTTAGTTTGAAAATTATTGAAAACTTTTCAATATCTTACATAACTTTGATTTGATAGGGAAAAGCAAACGAAGATGGAAACTTAAATAATAAAGAAGAAGTTCAAAACATCTTTGTCTTGAACTTCTTTCAACATTACTTTTCAATTATGGATTCTTTAATTCATTTCTGCTTACATTTAAGACCAAGCCACTTTGTTTCGCATTTGTAATTGGCTGCAAATCTGTATCAATACGCGTAATAGATTTCCATAGAATATCTTTGTCCCCCACTTTATAAACGTTCCATGATTTGAAATCACTCGTAGTGACAATATAATTCAATGAATCTGAACCTTCCTCGTAAGCTGGATAAACATATGGATCACGAATTCGAGTTAAACTTGAATCATCCCTATAGTATACTTTCCCATCTGTATAAAGAATGGAACCAACGGAAAGTGGTGATATATCTGTTATATTCCCTACTGATAACACTCCATCCACAAAGAGACTAGTTGTACCATCCTCTCCAATTTTCAATTCCATCTTACCATGTTTTACAAGGACTCCTATCATTCGTTGCACCTCTTTTAGCTCAAATTTTGACATGGCTTCTTTTTCGGAACTCTCCTGATACTTAGACATTTCTCTTTGGATATTTGCTTGCACACTATAATCTGGTTGTTTGACCTGAGTCCGTGAATTCTTAAATGGAATAGTAGTTAGAAGAGGAATGAAAATTATCCCAAGTGCAATGGACACAGCCCAGACGAACTCTTGTTTGATTTTTGTCTTTCTTTTTTCCGCAACCTCTAAGTCTCGTTCTTTTTCCCACTCTTTTTGCTTAGCTAATAATGGCGCAAGCTTACCAGAAAGATAGGCTAAACCATAGGCTTTCAATTCAGGAATGAGTCGACCTGCCCAACGCTGAAAACGAATATCCCTGATGTCTAGCGAAATCAACATGAGGTCAAACTCTTTCATCAAGTCAAATGCAATGAGTTTCTGCTGTAGTTGTTCCATTTGCGGAAGATCTTTTATATCATTAAAAGATAAGCTTCCTTGCATACTTGCTAGGTACCATTGCATCCATTGACGAAGTTCCTCTTTACTCTTAGCAACTTTCCATCCTGTTTTCGACGCAAAAACAGAAGAGAAATTCGTGCGGAAGAAGTCTCCCACGCGCTGCTCTTCTTCGTTTTCTCCTAACGTCCATTCTTGATAGGGAGATTCTTGCTCCTGTCCGAAGCCGACGGTTCGGTCGAAGGATATTTCTCGTTCCCTTCCTAGATCCTCGTGATGATAGCTGGATTGAGACTCTTTCCTGTCTAAGAAGTCCTCTAAGCTCAGTGATCCATCAATCCTGTCACCAGCAGAAAACTCTTGATTGCTTGTGCCCGATTGGCTTAAATCTTCCCTACCAGCATCTCTACGCTCGGCGAAAGGAGCTAACTTGTTTGCCAGATAAGGTAAACCGTATGCGCGAATCGCATAGACCAATTGATGGGTCGTATTGGTGAACCTCATACTAGTCATCTGAAGACTAATCAGCATTAAATCAAAGTCTTGTAACAAATCAAACTGTCTTAGTTTTTTCTGCAGTCTAGTCATTTTTGGAAGGTCTTCAACAAACGTGAAGCTAAGCTCCCCATCCATTTGGCTAATTAGTCCCTGCAACCAATGCATTAACTCTTCTCTCGTTTGCGCACTTTCCCAGGTTACACTCCTTTGAGATTGGATCCCATCCTCATGAAAGAAGGAATTCCCACTCTTGCCATCCTTTTCTGGTGGAAGACCACCGAAATCCCTAGGATCAAGAGGTTCCCTCTCTAGATTCAAGGCCCCATCATTCCTAGAACTAGCTTCAAATGATTGTTGCTCTCTTTCTGTCCTTGAATCATTGCCAAAAGCTTGTTCGACCGACTCATCTTCAATAGTCTGCTTGCTCGGACCATCCTCACTACTTTTTTCGTCACCATCCCCAGCATTTTCAAATGAGCTCGATCTATGCAAACCCTGAGCCACGTGATGTGAAAGATCTACATCCTCACCCTGCTTTTTCTTATTGGCTTTGGCAAAACGAATCCCCTCTTTATATGCTGCTTGAACCTCTTGAAACTTGAGCGGTTCTTCTTCAGGGTGGTAGCGTTTCAGCGCTTTGGCATAAGCTTGTTTGATTGCTTTGATATCAGTCGTTTTCTCAATCCCTAAAATCATCCACCAAGCGTTCATATGTTACCTCTCCTCATCTGGTAAAGTAAACTCTCCGGGATCTTGGAAAAAGTCACTTAGTTGATGGTTCATGTGTGCTTCCACGTGTTGTAAGATTTCATTCATTTTATCAGCCAGGTCTCTTTTTTTCTTCATCTCATATTGGTGAGCTTTCATGCGAGCTTTAAAATCTAAAATCAATTTTTCTAAATAGCCTTTCAGATGATGAGGTGCTTCCCCATATAAACGTTGAGCGTATTCAAGTACAGCCATTTCTGCGTCCAATTGACTCAGATTAAAGGACAACTCCTTCAGTTTATTAAGTTCCTCGCGATCCTCAACCGGAATCAACGTTCTATCATCACCTAAAATCAACGTATGGCGTTGATTTAATTCTGGAATGACAATCTCTACATATAAAAGGGAATTAATATCATAGGAGTAGGTGACAGACAATTCAAATCCCACCTCACGCTTTGGAAGGTCTATAGTATATTTCCCGAGTAATAAATTATCCTCTGCAAAAAGCGCTTCCCCTTGACGCACATCGATTTCAACAAATGGGCTATTGGGCTGCGTTATATAGTACTTTGTATGGGAATTTGGAAGAACAGAGTTTCTTGGGATTAAAACACTAGCTAATGGCTGACTGGGGTCTTGTTCATTCATGACACCTGTTGATAATGAAAAAGGACAGATATCGGTTACGACCAAATCTTTGACTTGAAGAAACCGTTCTTTGATCCCAATATAGGTTCCAAGACCTTCTGCTACTAGATAATCCAAGTGTTCCTTTTGGATAATAGGTAACTTGAGGGTGTTGACCAGGTAATCCCTAACAATTGGAGAATAGGAGGAACCACCCACCATAATTACACTATCAATTTCAGAAGCATCCATATCACTTTCCATCAACGCTCTCCGAAGAACCTGCTGCATACGCTCCAAGAGGGTAGAAGAAATTTGTGTCACCAATTCGCGGCTTAAAATGACTTGTGTTCCTTTAAAATACAAGGATGTTTCTTGGCTATCCTGCAGACGAATCTTAGCACGTTCTGCTTCTAATAACAGACTCCGTTGTTCTTGAAGACTCAGGGAATCAAACTCTAACCCTAAATCAAGGGCCGCAAAGGATGCGATAGCTCGGTCGAAATCACTCCCACCTAAATGGTTGTCTCCTGCAATCGATACGATAGAAATAACGTTATCAAAGCAATCAACGACTGAGACATCGAGGGTTCCCCCACCCAAGTCAAAAACAATGAAGCTTTCGAAATCTTTCGGATGGTGTTGATTGTTCCAGTTGCGACAGGCAATCGCTGCTGCAGATGGTTCATTGATCAAGCGGTCCACTTTAAGACCAATCAATTCCCCAGCACGTTTGGTCGCTTGGCGCTGTTCTGAATTAAAATAAGCTGGAACAGAAATGACTAACTCATCCACCTTTTCACCAAGATAGCTCTCTGCATCCATCACCAATTGCTTTAAAACAACTGCGGACAATTCTTCAGGCGTGTAGGATTTTTCCCCTAAATGAAAATGGTAACGCTGTCCCATTCTGGGTTTGAATAATTGAGCTGTCCTATCAGGCCTAGTCACCAAACGTTCTTTTGCCACTTTACCAACAATGACTTGGTCTCCATCTAGAGAGACGACACTAGGCGTTAGGTATTCTCCAAATGAATTGGGAATTATCTCCACGCCTTTTTGATCGTCACGATAGGCTACTGCCAAACTATTTGTCGTTCCTAAGTCAATTCCAATAACAACCATATGCTCTCCTAGTTTCTAAAATATACGGTCTATTATAACAAAAAAGTATAACGATTCCTTTGAACAAGTCCACCCCTTCTGTTGACCAATCACCACGCAAGGACTTATCAAAAAGCCCACTAGCAAGAGACCACGCACCATTGATTCCATTCGACGCACTCACTTTCTCAGCTAAGCAAGGCTTTTATAGACTGAAGCGGGACTCGATAAAAGGGAAATCACAAAAATCGAGGCTAGAACCTTGTTCTAACCTCAACTTTTTCTTTTTTGCAATTATTTTTTAGGGTAGCTCGCACGCCCAAGAACGACTCATGTCGCCTTTCAAGGCCATTCTCGAATCATGGACACACCCCAACTCTTACACCTAGTTTGGCTCTATCGTTAGTGCCTGCATATTCCAATCCTACAGACGTGCCGCTCGCTGCCTTAGCTTGGAACAACCTCGTCCAAGGTTTCACCGATGACAGCTAAACGCTCTGCGACTTCTTGGCGGCTCAATCCATGCTCTTCCACATAACGGTTGCGTGGGTGCACACGACATTCATGTGAACAACCACGAAGGTATTTATCTTCATTTTCTTCTGAAGTCAAGATACGACGGTTACAGAATGGATTTCCACAGTTGACATAACGCTCACATGGTGTACCATCAAACCAATCTTTACCAACTACGCGGGGATCCACATGGTTGATATCAACGGCGATGCGCTCGTCAAATACGTACATCTTACCGTCCCAAAGTTCTCCTTGAACCTCTGGATCCTTCCCGTAAGTCGCGATTCCACCATGGAGCTGACCAACGTCTTTGTAGCCCTCGCGAACCATCCAACCTGAGAACTTCTCACAACGGACTCCCCCCGTACAATACACCACGACGCGTTTGTCCATGAACTTCTCCTTGTTGTCGCGCACCCATTGTGGCAACTCACGGAAGTTACGGATGTCCGGACGAATGGCACCGCGGAAGTGACCCAAGTCGTATTCGTAATCATTTCGCGTGTCAAGAACAACCGTGTCCTCGTCCAACAGCGCGTCCTTAAATTCTTTAGGAGACAAGTAAGCACCCGTCGTTTCAAGCGGGTTGATGTCCTCGTCGAAATTGCCATCCTCTAAACCAAGGTGCACAATTTCCTTTTTGTAACGCACAAACATCTTAGTAAAAGCCTGATGATCTTCCTCATCAATCTTAAACCAGAGGTCCTCCATACCCGGAAGCGAATGCACATAGTCCATATATTTTTGAGTCGTTTCAAAGTCACCCGAAACCGTCCCGTTGATCCCTTCATCCGCAACCAAAATCCGGCCCTTGAGCCCAATGGACTTACAGAAAGCCAAGTGATCCTTAGCAAATTGCTCCGCATTCTCAATCGGAGTGTATAAGTAATAAAGTAATACGCGAATATCTTTTGCCATAAGTGATTGCCCCTACTCTTTCTCTATTAAATTGTCTGAATTTTTAATTCTTTACAATTATACCCCTAAGCCCCGTCTAGAGCAAAGAATTTGACCGGAAATTCCCCTCCATTACACCTCCCACAAAAGAAAAATCCAGGAAACTTTTCCTAGATTTTTCACGCGCCATCCATTAATCATGAGATTCTTTTCGTTTCCCTTTGACCAAAAATCCAGTTAAGAGAAGACTCACGAAACCAATCCATGATAGATTATGTTTCTCCCCTGTGTGCGGGAGCATCGAATCTTCTTTAACAACTGATTCACTTGGCTCCTTGCCATCCGCTTGTCCCAAGCCTGGGAAAACCGAACTCACATTTGCTTCCAGCTTCTGACCTTCTCTTGAACGTCCTGTCCTGTTTGGATCCTCCGGCCCTTTCGGCGTCACCGGCTTTTCTGGCCCAACTGGCTCAACCGGTTTCTCTGGACGAACAGGCTCTTGCGGTCGTAAGTCAATCTGAACCAAGAGAGGGTCATGGTCTGATGCCCGTCCATGTTCTTTCATAAAGATGGAGTTGACGTGCACCATATCAAACTCGTAGCGGTCCAGAAGATTGTTGGAGAGAACCATATTATCTAAAGACTGGTTGTTCCCTTGATAGAAATAGGAGAAACGGTCCGCCCACTCGTGTCTTGCAACCAAGTTGGACATGGTTTTACCAGAAATAATCTCTAAGGTCTTGGTAAACTCGAAATCATTGTAGTCACCCAGCATAGCGACATTCAGATTCTTGTTTTCCTTGATACCAGACTCGATGAACTGGTTGATGACCGCTGCCATCTGATGGCGCTGTGTCTCCGACTTAAGGACCACCGGTTGGTTGCGTCCGAAGGCACCCTGGTCCCCACGTTTGGAATTCAAATGGAGCGCCACCACATTCATTTTTTGACCTTGGAATTCAAATTCCGCAATTACCGGTTTACGTGAATGCTCCCAGACACTGTTGCTTGGATCAATCCGAGCGATGCTATAGGTCAATTCCCCATTTGTCCACGAAGCTGCAGTGGTCGCATCTCCTTTAGGCTTATCAGACAATTTCACACGGTCCACATTATAGAGGAATCCTGTCCGAATATTGGCACCAGGCTGTCCCCCATCCTCATTATTGATCGGAGCAATATCGATGTAAGCATAATTCGGTCCACCTTGGGCTTTTATTTGCTCAATCAAACGCGCCGCACTCTTAGTGGCATCCACCGTTCCATCATTGTCAGGACCGTTGTTATCTTGCACTTCAATTAAGACCACAATGTCTGGACCCTTGAGATCTTCCACAAAGGACCGGGCAATGCGTTCAACCTTGGCGTCCGTCGTTGTTTTCGGATTGGCAGAGAAATTCTCAATATTGTAGGATGCGATTGTTAATTTGTTAGGGTCCTTAACAATCGAGGTGATTTCCGGTTTCACTCCCCCATCCTTAATCTTAGGCGCGTCTGCCACTTTTGAGAGGAGTTTATAATTGGAATAGCTGTAAGAAATCGGACCGACCACATCGCCTTCAAAGGAATCTCCCGTTTTCACCACTAAGGCCTTGTCAAAGAGAATCGCTAGTTTCTCAGGATGCAGATTCTTGGCCTCTAGCGTAATCCCGCCAACCTTGTTCTGAGGACCACTATAATTTTCCGGAACCACCCAGACTTCTTTATTGGACTGCGGGCCAAGAATCTTCCCATTCGGAATTTTAACCAGCATGCCCTCTAATGATTCCCAAAAATCAATCCCATCCGTGTCAGGATTGAAACGACTCAATCCATCGGAATCCACAATCTCTTTAGGCGCAATCCGGTCGACTCCAAGGACAATCGGTCCTGGCACCGGAGCCATACCGTCTTTTTCGATTTTCGTCGCCGCTAACTGGGTGATGGTCAAATCCGTTTGAGCCTTTTCCGCATAGCCAGCACCGACAAACTCCACAACCTTCCCAGTCAGAATCAGCTTGTCACCGACCATGACATGGTGCTTCTTATAAAAGACATTGATCCCGTCCGACGTATTGGGATTGTCGTCCGGCGCCAAATCCTGCACGTAGAACTGGCTGTCGTTAGCCACATAGATCACGACCACGTTCTTGACCACGACCGTCTGGTTCTCGTAAGGCGAATGATGGCTCTCACCCTGAATCTGACCGACCGTCACCACCGGGTCACTCGCCACTTCACTTGCCTTTTTCACCAAGACAAACTGGTCCAAAGCAAAAGGCTTGAGCTGATTTTGCCCCTTGAAGGTCGACAAAATCCCCGTCACGTTGATAAGGTCTCCCTTCCCAATCTTCTCAGTCAAGGCATCATTGGTCACACCTGTCCGCGCGTCCACACGCACCGTCAGCTCATGTCCCACTTGGTCCGCCACCGTCAGCGTCGTTGTCCCATTCTTATCCGCCGACTGACTAGTCACCGTCACCTGCTTGATGGTCACCAAGGTCGCCTGCAAGCCCGCATTCAGCTCCTCCAAGCTCACCTCCTTGGCGCTAGGCACCGCCAAATCCGCTTCCTTGACCAGATTCTTGACGCTCGTCAACTGCAACTCGCCATTGAACTCGTCCAACTTCCCAGTCAGCGTCACCGACTCACCCGCTTTGACACCCGTCGACTTCTTAGGATAGACATAAATCCCCTTCCCAGCCGCGTCCTCCAAATAAAAACCATTGCCACCCCAGGCATTGACCGGACTCATGACCTTTCCAGTCACCGTGTAGGTCTGCCCTTTGGTCCCCTGGCGAGCCGCTTCGATCGAAGAGTCCGCCTTGGCAGGAGCCCCTGCCACAGCAGTTTCGCTTGACGCAGCTTGATCCGCAACCGGAGACGCCGGTGTGCTTATATGTTCCAGCTTCCCAGTCGCAGAACTTCCAGAAACCTCAACCACCGCACTTGTAGCGTTCGTTTGAGCTTCAGACCTAGCAACCGCCTCCGGCCCTGCTTTCGCCGCGCTCACCTCGGCTGCTGGCGCTTGATTAGTTGCTGCCGCACCATCAGAAACGATGCCCGCAGGCGTCACTTCTTCCGCAAAAACCACAGAAGTCGTAGCCACATAAGCTCCTAAAACCAGCGGCGCCATTACTAGACCCGCTTTAACCAAAACTTTCAAACGATTCTTTTTCATTTTTGTTTCCCTTCTGACAAGAATACTTCTATTTTATCACAATGACAGGGTTTTCAGAATAGATTTTTCCGAATATTGCAACCATTTCTATTCTCGTAGCTCCACTTTCACCATTCCCTCTCCTTCCTAAAATAAAGGAGTTTGGACCGAACCAGACAGTCCAACTCCTTTTTCCCTTTTCCTAAAACAAAAAGGCAGGAATCTGGAAACACCATCCCGGACTCCTGCCAATTCTAATGATCCTATTCTAACTTCTGATATCAGACCTTCATTTTATTTAAGAGTGTCCATCCAACTTCGCTTTACTTGCGAATTTCCAGCTCATCCAACTGCTCCAAGATTTCTTCCTCGGAAGCTCCTGCTTGTAAGAGGGCCGCCGCGGTATAGGCTCCTTCCACAAAGGCTACTTGTTGAATGAGAATGTCTTTATCAGAAAAATCCAGGACCATTTCTACATTCATTCGAGCAGATCCCAAGTCAAAAAAAGTTAAAATCCGGTCAGCCTTCAAGCTTTCAACGGCTAGCAGGATGGCATCAAAACTGGTTCCAATTTCGTCATCGTTCAAACCACCGACATAAGCAATCGCAACCTCCTTAGCGACCTGATCAATCAGAAGACGCAATCCCTCGACCAAGTCCTTGGAATGGGAGACACAAAGTATTCCTAATGTTTCCATGCATTCTCCCTCCTTTTAGTCTTGACTGTCCAAATAAGCATGGAAAAGCAGACCAGACGAGTAGGAACCCGGATCAATATGACCGATGGACCGTTCTCCCACATAAGAAGCCCGCCCCTTGGTTGCTTGGATATCTTTGCTCGCTTCCACTAACTGGTCAATCGCCTCATGATTGAGTGCCCCCTCTTTCAACAGAGATATTACTCCCGTCCAAACGTCAACCATCGTCTTTTCACCGACCGCAGCCTTGCCTCGTTTGACAATCATATCCAGTCCCGCCTGGAAAAGTTCCACATCGGACGCCTCCGTTTTAGCCGTCTTGGCCATGCCCATAAAAGCAGAACCATAGAGGGGTCCTGAAGCGCCACCGACTGTTGAAATCAACTGCATGGCCGTTACTTGAAAGACCTGATCCGCCATGTCTGCCGGACCTTCCTCTAATTTTGCAAGAACGGCTTCCAAGCCACGCGCCATATTGCCACCGTGGTCTCCATCGCCAATCGGCGTGTCCAGTTCAGACAAATAAGTCTGCTCTGCCACTACCTTTTGAGCGAAATCGTCTATCCATTTCAGAGCTTGTTTGACCTCCATACTTCCTCCTTTATCATTGCATCTTTTCTGTGTGACCGCCGTCCTGGCTCCATGATTTTGCCTTAACCGTAAAACCAGACGGAAGTCTTCACTCGCACACTCCAAAAAATCGCAGGCCCACTTAAGGTAAAAGCACCGCCTATCTTTGCCCTGCAATCAAGCCAATCTTGCAATCCACATTCACTTTGCCTCCCCTAAGGAAGAGACTACCAAGCGATGACGTAGACAGGACTATCCAGGGCCACCCGCCAATCATCCTCTTCTAAAGCCATCATAGAAAGGGACAAGCCCGCCATATCGATAGACGTCATGAAGTTTCCAATTTTTTTATAGGCAACCCGAATACCGGCCTCTTCCAGCAAACCCGCCACGTCGTTGGCAAAAACATAGAGCTCCATGAGGGGCGTCGCGCCCATGCCGTTGATCAGAAGAGCAAACGGCTTGGTGTGGTCCTCGAAAGAATCCAAGAGCTTGGTCACCATTTCTTTTGCCAGATCGCGGGACGACTGCATCTTCTCTTTGCGATAGCCCGGCTCCCCGTGAATGCCGATACCGAACTCAATCTCATCGTCCGCCAGCACAAAACCAGGCTTACCGACTTCCGGCACCGTCGCACCCGACAAGGCCAGACCAACCGTGTGCACCTGATTCACCAAGCGGTCTGCCAGTGCTTTTATTTCCTGCAAACTCTTGCCTCGACTAGCTGCATGTCCTAGGATTTTATGGATGAAAAGCGTTCCAGCAACGCCACGGCGCCCCTGGGTATAGAGACTATTTTCGACAGCGATATCGTCGTCTACGACGACACTTGCTACCTCAATGCCTTCCATTTCAGCCAACTCCTGCGCCATCTCAAAGTTCATAACGTCACCCGAGTAGTTTTTGATCACAAGAAAGACTCCAGCTCCCTCGTCCGCAGCTCGGATGGCTTCTAGCACTTGATCCGGCGTTGGCGAGGTGAAAACCGCACCAGCGACAGCGGCTGATAACATACCGCGTCCAACGAATCCAGCATGAGACGGTTCATGACCCGAACCACCTCCAGAGACCAAACCGACCTTACCAGATTTTTGAGTATTGCGTGCGATGACATCAAAACCGTCTATACGATGGACCTTATCTCCATGCATAAAAGCAAGACCATCCAACATCTCGTCCACAACCTGACGCGGATCATTCATAATTTTCTTCATGGCAGAGCCCTCCTTGTAATATAGTTTACCTGTGTTGATATACTTATTATACACCTTATATCAGAAAACTTAAAGCGCTTTCAGAAAACTATCAAAAAGAGGGCTAAACATCCCCCTCTTTTGCGTTTTAAAATCCTTAAAATTATTTTACTACAAGCGATGCCGCACCAATCACACCAGCGTCATTTCCCAAATTAGCCAAAGCCAATTTGGTAGAGGTCTTCACTTGTGGGAAGGAGTTGGCTTGGAAGACTTCATTGAGTCCCTCTAACAAGAACTCACCCGCAGCAGATACCCCACCACCAATAACAATGGTAGACGGATTCAAGATTGATCCGATGTTGGCACAAGCAATTCCCAAGTAACGACAGAAATTGCGGTAAACAATGAGCGCCAACTCATCATCCTCCTTAGCCAAATCAAAGACATCCTTAGCAGACACATCTTGGCCATCGTCGATCATTTGCTTCAGTTTGGCGTCTCCCGCGTACTCATCCGCATAACGACGAGTCAAATTTACAATACCGGTCGCAGATGCCACTGTTTCCAAACAGCCTGCCTTACCACAGGTACATTGGATTGGCTGCTCGAAATCCACGGTAATGTGACCAAGTTCACCCCCAGCACCAGCAACACCGTGGATCAGGTTGCCATCCGCAACCACACCACCGCCGACACCAGTACCCAGTGTCACAAAGACCACATCCGGATCGTTGGCACCCGCACCAACCCACTGCTCACCAAGAGCCGCCACGTTGGCATCGTTGTCAATAAAGAATGGAATTCCAAGCGCCCCTTCAATCTTCTCCTTGATCGGTTGCTCCGTCTTCCAGTTGAGGTTGTAGGCACCCACAACCGTCCCCTTGTCACGATTGACCACACCAGGCGAACCCATACCAATCCC
>Cebus_capucinus_imitator_PRJNA485217_SSR118__coassemble_216_pt1 | contig 27320 bp, 30 predicted proteins | sample Cebus_capucinus_imitator_PRJNA485217_SSR118__metabat2_low_PE_001 | metagenome-assembled genome bin Cebus_capucinus_imitator_PRJNA485217_SSR118
CTCTTCTTTCTCAAAAATGTAAAGTATTCATTTTACATTTTTTTAAAATTCTTCAAAAAAATCTTATTTTTCTAGAAAATTTACGAAATAGAATGTGAGAAGGAAAAAAATAGAAAGGCAGCATTGGCTATGAGAAAAAAAGATATGAGCAAGAGTAGAGAAAAATGGGAAGATAGTGAAGTGGTCAAATACAACTCAACAGTCCCACGTCATAAGGATCTAGAAGAATTAGAAGATCATGTGTCAGAAGTGGAACGGTATACAGCTGATCGCTTTGATTCCTTAGAAGATGGTCTTGATTTCCTGAGACAGGAACTTCATCAGATGGATGAGAGGTGGTTGAGTAAAGTAAGTGGGTTCGAAAAGGAGTGCAGAAAATTACAGAAGGAATATTTGAAACAGCTGACGGTGGTTCAAAACGATTGGAATCAACAACTCTCAGGGGTCCGCATGCAGCTGGAACGTTATCTAGTGGAATATCAGAAAATGCAAGAAGAGATTTCTTCCCTAGATCAGCATCTTAGAAGCTATATGGAGCAGGCTCCTCAAGTAGTCGATCAAAAGCTGAAAGACTTGAGAGGGGAATTTTCAGAACAAGCCAATCAGTATAAACAAGAGATGGGAGAAATCATTGAGATGAAGCTGGAAGTTCAAGAAGCACGAATTAAAGAAATCTTTCGTGAAGAGCATATGAAAAGTCGGAGGTGGCTATTGGGAACACTGATTTCGATTCTTGCGATTTTACTACCAGTCATTATGAAATTTCTATTGAAGTAGATAAGAGGAAGTCTTTAAAGTCGAAAGGGATAGGAAATAAAAAAGCATATCCATTGCTCTTTGTAATAGGGCTGGATATGCTTAGAGATCGGGATGTTTTTTTGCAGAGGATAGACGAGTATCGATATGCTTTTATTAGTTAGATTTCTAGTGAACCTTGGCATGGATCTTTTAGATGGTGAAGAGGTCGTTGAGATTTTCTGCTAAGGTAGGGTGAGTGAAGATTTGTTTGCTAAAGTAGGTGTAGGGGATCTTGTTATCCATGGCAACGGTAATGATATTAATCATTTCTTCAGCGCCTTGTGCAAATAAGGTTACCCCCAGAATTTCTTTTGTTTCTGTGTTGACAACAGCTTTGAAAGCTCCGCGGAGATCGGCATTAACATGCCCACGAGGCATAGTTGCGACTGCCATTTCTTTACTTGCATAGGGAAGTCCAGCTTGCTCAGCTTGTGCCTCGGTTAGACCGATTTGAGCCAATGGAGGATTTAAAAAGAGAGTTGTAGGGACTGTTGCGCGCTTCTCTAGGGTGTAGGAACCGTCTCCTGCTAAATAGCTGAAGAGGATACGGAAGTCATCTAGAGAGACATAGGTGAATTGTGGGCCTCCATTGACATCACCAGCCGCAAAGACACCGGGGACAGATGTTTCTAAATGTTGATTGACAGCAATAGCACCGCGATCCGTTAGGCGAATATCTGTATTCTCCAGATGCAAGGCCTCAATATTTGGTTTTCGTCCGGTAGCGTATAAGAGGGCGTCAAAACGATATTCGCCTTTATTTGTTGCAACGACAACTTCTTCTCCATCGTTTTGAATGTGATCTGTATGAACTCCTTGCTCAAGAAGAATGCCATCTTCTTCTAGGTACTGTTTGGCCAGTGTCGCGATAGAAGGCTCTACTCGAGGAAGGAAGGTATCAGATGCATCGAGGACGGTTACCTGGCTTCCAAGTTGCTTGTAAATCCCTGCAAATTCTAAACCAATATTTCCTCCACCAAGAATTCCAAGACGTTTAGGGGCATGTGCTAAGGTTTGAATCCCGGTAGAATCATAAACATGCTTGCTACTTTCTAAGCCAGGAATAGGAAGGATGTTTGACGTCGCTCCGGTGTTAATCACAATGGTTTCAGCGCTTATTTCCTGGATGTCGTCGCCCGCTTTTAATTGAAGGACATGATTGGATATGAAAGAAGCTTCTGCATCAATGACATCAACAGTTGCTCCAGTAACACCGGCATAATTTTTAGCGTTAAGCCGTGCAGTCATTTGATTCTTTTCATCCATGGCATCTTCAAAGGAGAGTCCGTGTTCTGCTGAGACATAAAGGCTCTTGGTTGGCAAACATCCAATATTGATGCAGGTCCCACCATACATGGTTTTGTCCCTTTCAATGAGTGCGACTTTTTTTCCTAAAGAAGCCATCTTGGCCGCTAAGGTTTTTCCGGCTTTACCAAAGCCGATGACAATGAGATCGTATTGTAACATAGTATTTTCCTCCGATAGCTTCATTGTAGCATAGGGTCTTTTAAAAAGCTGAAATTTGCTACGGAAGTTGATGGCGTGGGAAGGACTCATAGAGCGACGTATTCGAATTCATAATTCTTGCATCTCTTCTTTAAACGTGCTAGGATAAGAAGGTCGTTTTAGGCAGGCTGTCTAAAAAATAAAAATAAGAAGAGGACAGAGTTACAAGAGAAGCCTTTTACAAGACCTTCTTTTGAATGGTTCATCTGTCTGGAGGAGTGTTATGATTTCTACCATTTTGGCAACCTTGGTTGCTTTGGAATTCTTTTATATTATGTATTTGGAAACATTTGCGACTAAATCTGATGCGACTGCCCGTGTCTTCAACTTGACTGCTGAGGATCGGGAAAATGAGACTGTAATTGTTCTTTTTAAGAACCAGGGGATTTATAATGGATTGATTGGTGTCTTGTTGCTCCTGTCTCTCTATGTTTTCCATACACCAATCTGGACAGCAACTATTTTGGGATACATTATTCTGGTGGCTGCTTACGGTGCGGCGACATCGGATCCTAAAATTTTGCTCAAGCAGGCAGGGATTGCTATTTTGGCTTTGCTTAGTTTTCTGCTTTAAACCGTTCTATGTTTGAAGAAATTTTTCATCGCTACACCTTTGATAGCAACCGGCTGTTGAACTACGGTTTTCACTTAGAAGGCGATAGCTACCATTACCAGGTCGAGCTTTTCCCGCAGGCATTTCGAATGGATGTGGAAGTAAAGAGCAATGGCGAGGTGTCTTTTTCACTATGGGATTTGGAAATGGATGAGTTGTATTCGCATGTATTCCAGGAGGAGTTGCAGGGACAGTTTGTCAGCCAGGTACGTGAGGCCTGTCGAAAGGTCCTTGTTGAGATTAGGGAGGCTTGTTTTTACAAGGAAGTGTTTCGTTCGGACAAAGCCAAGGAATTATTGAAGCGGACAGAAAGTGAGTGGGGGGTGACTCCTGACTTTTTGTGGGAGAGAAATCCCGATGCGGCAGCTCTGCGACATTTAGCGGATCAGAAATGGTTTGCAGTTTTGATGCGGATTGATTGGTCCAAATTGGATGTCAACAAATCTGGTTTGGTCGAAGTGCTTAATGTCAAGAGTCAGGTAGTGGGAGAGGCTTTAAAGCGAAGCGGAGTCTATCCAGCTTATCATATGAACAAGAAATATTGGCTGAGCTTGCCTTTGGAGGGAAGCTTGAGTGATGAGGAGCTGTGGGATTTTCTTTCGACTAGTTACCAAGTAACAAAAAAATAAAATGATTTCGTAGAGTTTCTCAGATGAGAGGAACTCCGTGAAATCATTTTATTTTTTTTCTAGTTGCTGAATAAGTAGGGAAGCGTGTTTTTGAAAGTTTTTATGGGAGATACGTGCGTAATGGTAGGGGCATTTTTCGAGGTAGGCCTCTTCGAAGAAATCTAATTCTAATGCGCTGTGTTTGAGAGAGGCTAATGAAGAGATGGACTGAATATCGAGGAGGAGTCCATTATGGAGAATCTTGTAAGGAACTGGGAAAGGGGACAGTTTTTCTAAGATGGTGACTGTTTTTTGGAGGGAATCTTCTTGGTCTTTAAGGAGTCCTTGGATATTTTTGTCGTAAAGATGGTTGTTGATGTAGAGGGAAAGTGCCTTTTGTAAAATCAGGTTGCTATCAAAGTCTACAATGCTTTTGTATTGTAAGAAGTCATCTCGTAGCTGGCTGGGAAGAAGGAGGGCGGTAATGCGTAAGGCTGGGAAGAGGATGGAGGAGAAGGATTTGAGATAGATGACCATTCCCTCTGTATCGAGATAGAAAAAGCTAGGTTCCTTGTGTCGGTCGAAGTCTTCTAGATAGTCGTCTTCAACGATGTAGACCTGGTAGGTCTGTGCCAATTTGAGAATATCTTCTTTTTCTTTTTGACTATAAGAGTGGCCCAAGGGATAGTGGAAGCGTGGAATGGTATAGAAGAATTTGATGTTTCCGCTAGCAAAAATTTCTTCCAGTCGCTCAAGATCGATTCCTTGTGGTGTTCGTTCAATGGTTTGGTAGCCGTATTCATAATGCATGAGAACTTCGTTCATCCGGTTGTAGGTGGGTTGTTCAACCAGAATTTCTTGGCCCTGATTGGGGAAGGGAATGTGAGCTAGGATATAGAGAGCTTGTTTGGTCCCAGAGGTAAAGGCGATTTGATCTGCTTTATTATAGATGTAGTGGCTATTTAGGAGTTGATGAACCGATTCCTGGAGAGCGGTCAGTCCGGCCTTTTGTGGGTAATAATTGAATAGGAAGTTTTCGCGACCAATCAAGGCTTCATTTACGCAGAGTCGAAAATCGTCAAAGGATTCTTGGCGGTTGTCTTTTATTTTAAGAGGAAGTGGTTTTTCATTTTTTTTCTGAGCCAAGACATAGTAACCGCTTTGAGGTTTGGCATAGATATATTGTTGGTATTTGAGTTCCAGCAGGGCCTTTTGAACAGTATCTTTGCTGCAGGAAAAATCCTGGCTTAGTTGTCGAATGGAGGGAATTCGCTGGCCACTTGTAAGGATTTCTCGCTCAATTTGTCTTTTTAAAAAGTCAATGATTTGTTGGTATTTACTGGTCTCTGTCATAAATTGTCCCCATACAGTTTTGCTTTTTATCTATTGTAACTTTTTCTCTTCTGTTTTACAATCAAAGTATGAAGATGATGACAGCCACGAGGCCCAAACGGGTCGTACTTGCAAATAGTTTAACAGGTTTTGGAAAAGTCTCAATCCAAACTGCCTTGCCGATTTTGGCAGTGGCTCAATTGGAGGTCGCTCTATTACCGACCGTGCTTTTATCTAGTCATACCGCCTATCCCAATCCTTATATTACATCCTTTGAAAAAGGGATGGATGCTTTTGTAGAAAAGTGGGAAGAGATGGAGATGCCTATAGACGGAGTGATAACGGGATACCTGAGGACAGCTCAGGAGGTCCAAACTCTTCAGAATATGGCTTTAGAGTTGGTTGTGGACCCGGTAATGGGGGACGGTGGCCGGCTCTACAAGGGCTTTACGGTAGACTTTATCCAGGAAGAAAAAGAGCTGTGTAAACGAGCAAAGGTTATTTTACCCAATGTGACAGAGGCACGTTTCCTACTTGATTTGAATCAGGGAGAGGAGCAGGTTGCAGAAGGGGAACTGGAGGAGATGGCTCGGGCCCTGGCAAGCTTGGGTCCTGAGGAAGTCTTGATTACCGGCGTGCCTTTGAACGAGGCGCGTTTGGGGGTTGCCTACTTTTCTAAGCAGACGCAGCATTTTCAGATTTTCGAAACGCCTCGTTATCCTCACTATTTTGTAGGAACTGGCGACTTGTTGACTGCCTTGGTAGGGGCGGCACATTTTCGTGGCTTGTCCTTACCGCATGCGCTCCCTCACTTTTTGTCTTTCATGGACCAGGCCTTGCGAACCACCATCGACTTAGGTTGGGATGGCAAGCAAGGGGTCTATTATCAGCCTCACTTGGGGCAATTGCTAGAGTTTTTTAAAGGAGAAACAGATGAAAAAGAATAGCAGTCTTCCACTGAATCGTTTAACCCTCTTGAGCCTCTATGCGGCTCTGATTTATGTCAGTGTCGCGGCGCTGAAGATTCCGGTTGGTCCCCAGTTTATCCATATCGGGAATGCTCTGGTTGTCATCGCCCTGCTTTTATTTGGTTTCAATCAAGGTTTTGTTGCCTCTGCCTTAGGTTTGGCTATTTTTGATATTTTAGGGGGATATGCTTCGACTTTTTGGATTATTACCCTCGAGACCTTGGTCGTAGCTGTCCTTGTTTCCTATCTTCATGAGCGTTGCTTCAAGGACAAGTTAACAACAAAGAACCTTTTTATCATCGCGTTAGCGGCGGCCATTTCAAAGATCATTGTGAACCTTCTACGTTATACCATTATGGGCATGGTTGTTAGTAACCTTCCGTTCGCAGCTGCGACGACAGCGGCCCTGGTGAAGATTACAGGAACCTTTGGAACAGCCATTGTGACGGTTGTTGTGGTTCCGATTTTGTATCCTGTTTTTAAACGGATGTTGAACCGCGTCTTGTAAGAGCAAATAGAAAAACAAAAGTCCTGAAAATCGTTTGTGATTTTCAGGACTTTTTCAATTTATAGGGACTGTGTTTACAGACTCAAATCTTATTTCTTTTGGCTAGACGAGCTAGAACTGGAAGAAGAGGAGGAGCTAGATGAAGCTGCACTTTCTTCTTCGCTGCTAGCTGGCTGGAATTGCTCAGGATGAAGAGCCCGGTAGGTTGGGGATTGGAATAAATCAACGGTAGATGTGTGATTTCGTTTATCATAGAGGCTGGTCGATTGATCGCCTCTTTCTTTCTCAACGTCTTCCAGTTTTGCCATCGATTTGTGATAAGAAATTTTTGATGCATCCGGTTTTCCTAGAGAGTTTCCCTTATAGAAGCGGAGTAAGTCTCCGGTTTGGATGGAGTCTGAAATTTTCAGTTGTGTATTGGCCTCGTCACGTAAGCGGTCGACTTCTTTTTGCATGTTTTCATCTGGGTTAGTAATTTCCTGACCCGTTTGTGTGTAGTAGAGGCGACCACTGTAACTGGTGTAGGTTGGAGTGACGAAGTAATTGGATGAACGGAAGGCCACAATTTGTTTGTGATCCTTAGAGAGCATGTCTTGTCCAACTTGGAGGAAGTTTTTGGAATCAATTCCTAGGAGGTGTTCCAGAGTTGGCAACATATCCACTTGACCACCGTAAGTTTCAACAATATGTCCTTTGTCTGTTCCAGGAACGACAACCATATAAGGGACGCGCTGGAGCATGGCGTTATCATAGGATGACCAGGTTTCTGAGGTTTTTCCTAAGAGTGGTGCCAGAGATGGGTTCCGTGAATTAGAAATTCCGTAGTGGTCTCCGTACAAGACAATGATGGAATTGTCATAAAGACCGGATGCCTTGAGGTAGTCAAATAAGGATTTGACTGATGCATCTAAGTAGTTGGCTGTCGCAAAGTAACCATTGATGGTTTCATCTTTGGTATCCGCTAGAGGGAAACCAGTTTCATCTCCGATCAGACTGGTTGTGTAAGGATAGTGGTTTGAAACAGTGATGTATTTGGCATAGAAAGGCTGTTGCAAACGTTCCAAATATTTGATGGAATCTTTGATCATGACCTTATCATTGAGTCCATACTGGAAGGAATTACTCTCATCTTGTTTGGTGAAATAAGATGAATCGAAGAAGTAATGGTATCCCCATTGTTTGTAGGTTGTATTCCGATTCCAGAAGCTTCCGGCATTTCCGTGGAAGACAGCAGAATCATTATAGCCGTTGTTGGAGAGGATAAACGGTGCTGCCTGTTGGGTATTGGTGCCGCCGTAGTTTACCATGTAGGAACCTTGGTTGAGTCCAAATAATCCTGTTTCAATAAGGGTTTCCGCGTCGGATGTTTTTCCTGCCTTCACTTGGTTAAAGACGTTAGAGAAGGCGAAGGTTGAGTTGGAATGGTAGAGAGAATTGAGGAAAGGAGTCACTTCGTATTCTTTTCCATCTTTCTTTAATTTGTAATCAATCAAGAATTGTTGGAAGGATTCTAAGTGAATATAGATAACATTCTTTCCTTTGGCGATTCCATAATATTCTGGGTTCGGTGCTGCATATTGTGTCTTGAGGTAGTCTTCTACTGGTTTCAAATCCGCTTCAGAAGCCTTGGAACGTTCCTTGTCTGCTTGATAGGTTTGATTGGCACTATAAGCAAAGAAGGAGGGAAGTCCTAGGGCGCGTACAACGTAATAGTTTGAGAAACCACGTGTCAAAAGCTCCGGACGGTCAATCTCAGCTAAAAAGAGGTTGGCTGAAAAGAGCATGGCTGACAAAGCAGAAATCGCAAAACTTGCTCGTTTGTTAAAGGGGCGATGGTCTAGTCGAATCCATTTTTTCCAGAAGAGGACGATCCAAATAGGGAAATCTATGATATAAATAAGGTCCCAAATACGAAAGAGCTTAAGCGCTGCATCCCCCAAACCAGCGGAAACACTAGAGGAAGCCAGCATGGTGTTCAGTGTAATGAAATCTGTAAACTCTCGATAATAAATGGCATTCGATACCAGCCATGAAAAGAGAATAAAGTAGAGGATGAAGGCTACTGGGTAAAAGAATCGGGTTCTTTTAATATAAAATGCCAATCCAATAATGAAGAGGCCAATCGGTAAGGGATTAATAATTGCAAGGAAAATCTGATAGATTCCCTGTATATTTAAGGTAAAGTCAACAGCATAGGCCCACATGGTTTTCAACCATAGAACCAAGAGTAGACTGATGACAAAGCCAAACCGTGTGCTCATAAAATGGAGCAAGTGTTTTAACCATTTTTTCAATGTATTACGTCCTTTATTTCAGTAAATAGAAAATGATGCAAAACTTTTCTTTAAATCAATCTCACTGAAAATTATATCATATTTTGACTAGGGAGGTGTTATTCCAACGTAAATTGAACGAGCAAGTTGAAAATGTGCAAAATTCGAAGAAAAACCGAACAAAAAACATGGAATTGTTGAGTTTGAAAACGAAATGAAAACCTTGATAAATCTATGTTTAGACTTTGTCATATTCTGTAATATTTGGTATAATGAAAAGTATGAAAAATTTCAATGTGAGTCGTCAAGTCGAGAAAAAAATCAAACGCGGGCAATCTCTTCTCCTCAAAGAAGACATCCCTAATCCGCCGCTAATGGATGATATCGTCCAACTGTATAGTAGCAATGGGAACCGATTAGGAACTGCCTATCTTTCTTATCAAAATAAAGGAATTGGTTGGTTTTTATCTCCACAAACGATTCACTTTGACCAACCCTTTGTCGAGAATCTCTTTCGTCAGTCTCGCTCTAAACGTCAAAGTTATGAAAATGATGAGTTAACTACCGCCTATCGCCTCTTTAACCAAGAAGGGGATGGACTTCTAGGAGTGACGGTGGACCGCTATGGAGACTATGCTGTATTTTCCTGGTATAACGCTTTCATTTATGACCGTCGTGACATGATTGTTCAAGCCTTTCAGGCAGTTTATCCTGATATTTTAGGTGCGACTGAGAAGATTCGATTTAAGGGGCTGGATTATGAGAGTGCTCATTTGTATGGGGAAGAAGCTCCAGAAGTCTTTACGATTTTAGAAAATGGGGTCCAGTACCAAGTCTTTCTAAATGATGGGTTAATGACAGGTATTTTCTTAGATCAACATGAGGTCAGAGCCTCACTGGTGGATGGTCTAGCTGCCGGAAAAAAACTTCTAAATATGTTTTCCTATACCGCAGCTTTCTCAGTCGCAGCCACTATGGGAGGAGCTAGTGAAACGACTTCTGTGGATTTGGCTAAACGAAGTCGTGAGTTGTCGGAAGCGCATTTTCTAGCTAATGGATTTCCCTTAGAGAATCATCGCTTTATTGTGATGGACGTCTTTCAATATTTCAAATATGCCAAACGCCATGACTTAAGCTATGATGTGATTATTTTGGATCCTCCTAGCTTTGCTAGAAATAAAAAAGAAACCTTCTCGGTTGCTAAAGATTACCATCGTTTAATTTCCGGTGCCGTCGAGATTTTGAATCCAAATGGAATCCTCATTGCCAGTACCAATGCCAGCAATGTATCCAAGGAAAAATTTAAAAAGCAAATTGAAAAAGGGTTTGCTGGGACCTCTCATACCTATCTCCAAGAGTATGGACTACCTGCAGATTTTGTATACAAGAAGAATGAAGAAGGAAGTAATTACTTAAAAGTATTTACAATAAAGGTGAATGAATGAAGTTAGTTGTATCCGTTATGCCCAGAAGCTTGGAAGAGGCACAACAGATTGATGCGGAACGTTACCGTGATGCCGATTTAATTGAATGGAGAGCGGACTATCTTCCAAAGGAGGAGATTCTTCGGGTCGCTCCAGCTATTTTTGAAAAGTTTGCGGGCTATGGGATTGTCTTTACTTTACGTACGCGCGCAGAAGGTGGCGAAATTGAGTTGAGTCATCAAGAGTATGTCGATATCATTAAAGAAATTAACCAATTCTTTCAACCTCAATATATCGACTTTGAGTATTACTCACATTTAGATGTCTTTGATCAAATGATGGAATTTCCAAACTTGGTTCTTTCCTACCATAATTTTGAGGAGACACCGAGTAATATGATGGAGATTTTGTCAGAATTGACACGTCTGGCTCCAAAAGTCGTTAAGGTATCGGTTATGCCTCGAAGTGAACAAGATGTCTTAGACTTAATGAATTTCACCAGAGGGTTCAAAGTTTTAAATCCTGAGCAAGAATATGTGACCATCTCTATGGGGAAATTGGGTAAAATTTCTCGCCTCACCGGGTCCTTAGTTGGTTCTAGTTGGTCTTTTGCTAGTGTAGAAGGGGGATCGGCGCCGGGTCAGATTTCCCTTCATCAGATGAAAACAATTTTTGAGGTTTTAAATGAAGATTGATGGCTATACCCGTTTAGCTGCGGTCGTTGCCCATCCAATTAAACACAGTATGTCACCATTCATCCATAACTTCGCCTTTGATGCGACAGGAGAAAATGGCGTCTATGTGGCATGGGATATCCAGGCGAAAGATTTGCCTGAAACCCTAGAAAATATCCGTCGTTATAACATGTATGGAATCAACCTTTCTATGCCGTATAAGCAAGCCGTTCTTCCTCTATTGGATGAAGTGACGCCGGCTGCCACCTTGATTGGGGCAGTCAATACCGTCGTTTTAGAGGAAGGCCGACTAATTGGCTATAATACGGATGGGAAAGGTTTTTTTGCTAGTCTTCCAAATTTTGATATTCAAGGGCAGCATATGGTTATTCTGGGAAGTGGTGGCGCAGCGACGGCCATTATTTGTCAAGCCCTACTCGATGGTGTCAAAGAGATTACGGTGTTTGATAAGCCCCATCATCTTGAGGGGACCAAAAAACGAATGAAGGGTTTTGCTGATCAATTTTCCACGGTGATCAGCGTATATTCCTTAGAGAACCAAGAGGACATACAGCATTCACTCACGCATGCCCAACTTTTGGTCCAAGCGACGGCAATGGGAATGGATGGGCAAAGTTTGCCATTTTCAAATACGGTTCAACTGCCTAACAATGTGCTCGTCGCAGACGTGATCTATCAACCGTTCGAAACCCCATTTTTGAAATGGGCACGCGCACAGGGTTGCCAAGCTGTCAATGGTCTAGGCATGCTTTTATATCAAGCGGCAGCAGCGTTTGAACTGTGGACGGGCCGTTCGATGCCAACCGCCCAACTGAATCAGCTTTTAACCCAACAAATCGAAGAAAAGGAGAAGGGAAAATGAAGGTAGAAGTAGCCATTCCAAATCATGCCTATGATATTGTGATTGAACGTGGGAGTTTAAGAAGCGCCGGACAGTGGCTGTCCTCCTTGTGGGGCCCGCAGAAGGTGTTGATTCTGACAGATAACCATGTGGGCCGACTCTATGCGGAGAAGGTCAAACTGAGTCTGGAGGATGCAGGTTTTGAGGTCTTCGTTTTTGATTTTTTGGAAGGCGAGGGGCGTAAAAATCTGACAACGGTCAACAAGGCCTATGAATATATGGTCAAGCGCGGCTTCACGCGCAGCGACGGGGTCGTGGCTCTGGGTGGCGGTGTCGTTGGTGACCTGGCGGGCTTTGTGGCCTCAACCTATATGCGGGGCGTCCATTTCGTCCAAATCCCGACCAGCTTGACGGCTCAGGACGATTCATCCATTGGTGGAAAGACAGGGGTTAACACGCCTTATGCCAAAAATATGGTAGGAACCTTTGCTCAACCTGATGGTGTCTTGATTGATCCGGACGTACTTGCGACCCTAGGGAAACGTGAGCTATGCGAAGGGATGGGGGAGGTCATCAAGTATGGCTTGATTGACGATGTGGAACTTTGGCAAGAGCTTTTGGAAATGAAGGATTGGACTCAAATACTAGAGCATGCCGACTCCCTCATTCAACATTCCTGTCAGGTAAAAGCCAAGATTGTGGTGGAAGACGAGTTAGATCAAGGGGTTCGCCTCTATTTAAACTTTGGTCATACCATTGGGCATGCCGTTGAAGCACATGCAGGTTATGGCAAGGTTATGCATGGGGAAGCCGTAGCCATTGGCATGGTGCAAATGGCAAGAGTTGCCGAGCTCAAGGGGCTCATGCCAACTGGAATAACGCAGGAGATTGCGGATATGTGCCTCAAGTTCAACTTGCCGATTGCTTATGAGCCTTGGGAAGAGGATCGTCTCTTCCAATTGTTGACCCACGATAAGAAAGCCAGAGGCGCAAAGATCCGCGCCATCTTGGTTCCTGAACATGGGAAAGCCGCGATTCATGAAATTTCTTTGGAGGAAATGAAGGACTACTTGAAACGATAAGAAGAGGGGGAGAAAATGAGATACTTAACTGCCGGTGAGTCGCATGGACCACGCTTAACAGCTATTATTGAAGGGATTCCAGCAGGACTTCCTTTAACTGCAGAGGATATTAATAAAGAATTAAAACGTCGTCAAGGTGGATACGGTCGTGGGGATCGGATGAAAATCGAACAGGACCAGGTAGAGATTACGTCCGGTGTACGGCATGGTCTGACCATGGGAGGTCCCATCACTTTGAATGTAACCAATCGGGACCATCAAAAATGGTTAGACATTATGAATGTTGCTGATGTCGAAGATAAGAAAAAGGGACTACGTAAGATTACCAAACCAAGACCAGGTCACGCGGATTTAGTCGGTGGGATGAAGTATCGATTTGAGGATTTGCGGAATTCCTTGGAGCGTTCTTCTGCCCGGGAAACAACCATGCGTGTTGCTGTCGGAGCAGTAGCCAAGCGCTTGTTGGAAGAATTAGGTATGGAAGTTACCAACCATGTGGTCACCTTTGGTGGGGTTGAGGTTTCTGTTCCTGAAGGAATGCCTTTATCAGAAATCAAACGTCTGGCAGGAGACTCTGATTTGTCTATTGTCAATCCTAGCCAAGAGGATGAAATCCGTTCTTTTATTGACCAAGTGAAAAAAGATGGAGATACCATTGGTGGCGTCGTTGAAACCCTGGTTGGTGGTGCACCAATTGGCTTGGGTTCCTTTGTACAATGGGACCGAAAATTGGATGCCAAGATTGCGCAAGCAGTGGTTTCTATCAATGCCTTTAAAGGTGTCGAATTTGGTCTTGGATTTGAAGCAGGTTCCCTTAAAGGAAGTCAGGTCATGGACGAAATTCTCTGGAGTGAAGAGGAAGGCTATACTCGTCGGACCAACCGTTTGGGTGGCTTTGAAGGCGGGATGACTAATGGAGAAGTCATCATTGTTCGTGGTGTCATGAAACCAATCCCGACTTTATATAAGCCATTGATGTCTGTTGATATTGAAACGCATGAACCTTATAAGGCAACCGTTGAACGTTCTGACCCGACCGCTCTTCCAGCAGCTGGTGTGGTCATGGAAAACGTTGTGGCAACCGTACTGGCTACTGAAATTTTAGAAAAATTCTCCTCAGATAATTTGGAAGAATTAAAAGAGGCAGTCGCCCAGCACCGTGCCTATACAAAAGGGTACTAATGAGATGATGACTTATATCGCAACCATGATTGCAGTCGGATTGTTAGCAGGTGTACTAGGCTCCTTGTTAGGATTAGGTGGGGGAATCGTCATCACCCCCGTCCTGACTCTGGCTTTTGGCGTTGATATTCGTTATGCAGTTGGGGCTTCTATCATGGCGGTCCTAGCAACCTCGTCAGGATCCGCTATTGCTTACCTCAAAGATGATATGCTCAATCTGCGCATTGCCATGTTTCTTGAAATTTTTACAACCTTAGGTGCTTTTATTGGAGCCATGTTGTCTCTAATTGTAGGAGGAAAACTACTATTTGTTTTATACGGAGCCCTCATGGTTTTCCAAGCCTTTAACATGTATCAAAAGATAAAAGGGAAAGCAGAAAGCCATGAATCGAGTGGCGCATCAGCGATTGCTGAAAAATTAAACCTTTCGGGTTCTTACTATGATAAAGGACTCCAGAAACAAGTGTCTTACCAGGTGACCAATGTTGCAGGTGGTTCTGCTGTCATGTTTTTTGCAGGTGTGGCCTCTGCGCTCTTGGGAATCGGAGCAGGTGCTTTTAAAGTATTGGCTATGGATACGGTTATGAAAATGCCCCTCAAAGCATCTTCTGCAACCTCCAATTTCATGATGGGGGTTACAGGAGCGGCATCTGCCATTTTCTATCTTTTCTCCGGTCAAATCAATCCAGTCTTAGTAACACCCATCTGTTTGGGTGTTGTTCTAGGTTCTATGCTAGGTTCACGCATTATGCCTTTTATACCGGTTAAAATCTTGCGTTGGATTTTCCTAATGGTCTTACTTGCAATTGGATTCCAAATGTTTATGAGAGGATTGGCATGAGAGAAGAAGTATTACAAAAAGAAAAAGAAGAAATGGAAGCCGTCATTGGAAACTTACTACGATGGGGGATTATTCTCTCTTTAGTTCTGTTGGCCGCAGGTCTCCTCCTTTACCTCCTGCAAGGAGGACATGCCATTTCGCTCCATCAATTAGAGGATTTTAGACTAGTAGAGTATATCACCCATCATTCGATTTTTGATGGTTTAACCTTAATGATTTTTGGTGTTGCCCTCTTGATTTTGACTCCGATTTTCCGAGTCTTTGCAACCTTTTTGATTTTCCAAAAAGAAGGAGATCGACTCTATGTACGTTTTACGGCGATTGTCATGGTTATTATTGGAATTTCTATCCTTTTCTCTTTTATCGTTGAACCGAAATAAGGAGTAGACATGAACATTACTATAATTGGGATTGGCCTAATCGGCTCCTCCATCGCGCTGTCCATTAAAAAGGAACACCCGGATATTCAGTTGACTGCCTGGGACCAAAATAAGGATTTCTTACAAACTGCCTTTGAACTGGGGCAGATTGATGTCAAGGCCAATGATTTAAAAGCAGCTGTGAAAGAGGCCGATATGGTGATTTTGGCAGTGCCAGTAGAAGCGACAAAACTACTGTTGCACGCCATTTCGAAACTGCCCCATCGCCCCAATCTCATGGTCACCGATACCGCTTCCACTAAATTTGAGATCATGGAAGAAGCGGCGCGCGCCTTTAACAACACAGACATTCAATTTATGGGTGGGCACCCCATGGCCGGTTCCCATAAGACAGGTCCTACTGCTGGGGATGCTTATTTGTTTGAAAATGCCTATTATATTTTAGTTCCGGGCTCCAATTTACAAGCAGAGTCTCCTGAGTTTTTTAAAGACTTGATGCGAGGTTCTGGTGCACGTTTTGTTGAGGTCGATGCCTTGGAACATGATCGAGTAACCAGTCAAATCAGCCATTTCCCGCATGTCTTGGCCAGTGAGTTGGTGCGACAGGCAGCTGAATACGGTAAGGAACATGAATGGACGGAACGCTTTGCAGCAGGTGGTTTTCGTGATATGACTCGTATTGCAGAAAGTGACCCCCAATTATGGACCTCCGTGCTTTTATCCAATACTCAAGCGGTTCTTTCTCGGATCAACGATTTTCAGAAGCGATTAGCACACCTGGAAACACTTGTGCAATCAAGAGATAAGCAGCAATTATTTGATTTTTTTGATCAAGGTCAAAAAGCACGAAAAAAAATGAGAATTCATCATCGCGCGGGAGTAGATTCCTTCTTCGATTTGTACGTCACCGTACCAGACCGAAAAGATGTGGTCTTAGAAGTATTGGAACATATTCGAGGCATTTCAATCGTTAATATTCATATTAACGAGGAAAACCGGGAGGATATCTATGGCCATCTCCAATTGACTTTTAAAAATCAAGCAGATCAAGAAAAAGCCTTTCGAATTCTCAATGAAGAGAGTCCATTTGATGTTCGAAAAGACTAGTTAAAAAATAGAATAGAAAATGAGGAGACATTACATGAGTAATATCTATGATATTTCAACAGAATTAACACGAGAAATTCGCCAGTTGCCTGCCTATATTGCGGCAAAAGAATCGAAGATGGCTTTGGACCAGGCACCTGAGTCCAAACAATTATTACAAGACTTTTTAGCCTTTCAAGAATCCCTGCAAGCGCAGATTCAAAAGGGTGAAATGCCTGGTGAAGGCGCCAACGCTACCATGACAACATTTCATCAGGCAATCGAAAAGGATCCCTTGGTACTAGATTTCTTTGCTAAACAGGACCAATTAGGAATCTATATTGCGGATATTGAAAAAATCATTATGGAACCTGTTCAAGACCTATTGAAATAAAAGATAGGGGAGAAGTATCAGACAAAATGTCGGTAAAAATCTCTGGCTTTTGTTAGAATTAGTTTTAATTAGTGATAATAGGAAACACAAAGGGGAAGTACAAGATGACGAAGGCAGATCAGATTTTTAAAGAGAATATCAGAAAAATACTAGACGAAGGTGTTTACAGTGAGCAAGCGCGTCCTCGTTATAAAGACGGGAAAGTAGCCAATTCTAAGTATATTACGGGATCTTTCGCAGAGTATGATTTATCAAAAGGGGAGTTTCCAATTACAACCTTACGTCCTATTCCAATCAAATCGGCTATCAAGGAAGTCTTGTGGATTTATCAAGACCAATCCAATTCTCTAGAGGTTCTTAATGATAAGTATCATGTACATTATTGGAATGATTGGGAAGTAGGCGATACTGGCACCATCGGTCAACGTTATGGTGCTGTAGTTAAGAAACATGATATTATTCAGAAAATCCTCAAGCAATTAGAAGAAAATCCTTGGAATCGAAGAAATATCATTAGTCTTTGGGATTATGAGGCATTTGAAGAGACGGAAGGGTTACTACCATGTGCCTTTCAAACCATGTTTGACGTTCGTCGCGTAGGTGAAGATATTTATCTGGATGCAACGCTCACGCAGCGTTCCAATGATATGCTGGTGGCCCATCATATTAATGCCATGCAATATGTTGCCCTTCAGCTTATGATTGCCAAACATTTTGGGTGGAAACCTGGAAAGTTCTTTTATTTTATTAATAATCTTCATATCTATGATAATCAGTTTGAACAGGCGGATGAGCTTTTGCGTCGAACACCATCTGACAAACAGGCAACGTTAATCCTGAATGTTCCGGATGGTACCAATTTCTTTGATATTCGACCAGAAGATTTTGAATTAGTGGATTATGACCCAGTTAAGCCACAGTTGAAATTTGATTTAGCCATTTAAACCATAAAGTAGATGCAGAAGGATGGAGAGTGTATAGAGTTGATTCGAATGTCATTGAATCGATTCTGCCTGCTCTTTGTCTTTCTTTTTTTATTTGAGACAGGAGAATGACAGTTTTTTTGTGTATTTTCGGAGGCTTTTTGATAGAATAGAGTTATTAATAAAAAGGAATTGTATATGAGTAAACGGATGATAGGCATATGGGCCCAGGATAAGAGAGGTGTCATTGGAAAAAATAATCGCCTCCCCTGGCATTTGCCGGCAGAATTGAATCATTTTAAACAGACAACCATGGGGCAAGTTATCTTGATGGGACGCGTCACCTTTGATGGGATGAAAAGACGTGTACTTCCAGGACGCACAACCATTGTACTCACGACGGATGTGACCTATCAGGTGGATGATGAGAGAGTGCTGGTTTTTCATCATATTGATGATGTTTTAGATTGGTATCAAAAACAGGATAGGACTCTCTATGTCATTGGTGGTGCTCAAATGTTTCAGTTATTTGAACCCTATTTAGAAGCTTTGGTTCTTACAAAAATCGATGCGGATATCTCTGGTGATACCTATTTTCCGAAGGAGTTTTCACTAGATTCTTATAAGGAAGTAGACTCAACGTACTATCCAGCAGATCATAAAAACTCCTATGATTTCACAGTCTTCTATTTAGAAAGAAAGGAGTATTAATGTGCAAAGAAGTATCTTTGGTGTATTTACTGCTTTCTTAGCCGGAATTTGTGCCTTATGTGCCATTCAAGCCTATCGTAAAAAACGCTTTGGATTGATGACGCTCTTTTGGCTCAATGCTTTTACCAATTTAGTCAATTCTATCCACGCTTTTTACGCGACCCTTTTTTAAATTTGTATTGTTTTAATGGAGTAAAGAATGCCCACAACACGTGAAAATGAAATGAAAATTTACTGCTCTTTTTGTGGAAAGAGCCAAGATGAAGTCCAAAAAATTATTGCAGGAAACAACGCTTTTATTTGTAACGAATGTGTTGAACTCGCACAAGAAATTATTCGAGAAGAACTAGCGGAAGAAGTATTGGCGGATCTTTCCGAGGTACCAAAACCAATCGAGTTATTAAATATCTTAAATCATTATGTCATTGGACAAGATAAAGCCAAACGTGCTCTAGCGGTAGCTGTTTATAATCACTACAAGCGAATCAACTTCCACGATAATCGTGAAGAAGATAATGACGTTGATTTACAGAAATCGAATATCTTAATGATTGGTCCAACCGGATCAGGTAAAACCTTCCTAGCACAGACTCTTGCTAAAAGTTTGAATGTGCCCTTTGCCATTGCAGATGCAACAGCCTTAACTGAAGCTGGTTATGTAGGTGAGGATGTAGAAAATATTCTTTTGAAATTATTACAGGCTGCAGATTTCAATGTAGAACGCGCTGAGCGAGGTATCATTTATGTCGATGAAATTGACAAAATCGCTAAGAAATCTGAGAATGTATCTATTACGAGAGATGTATCTGGTGAAGGGGTCCAACAAGCGCTTCTGAAAATCATAGAAGGAACAGTTGCAAGTGTGCCTCCTCAAGGTGGTAGAAAACACCCACAACAAGAAATGATTCAAGTGGATACCAAAAATATTTTATTTATTGTTGGTGGTGCCTTTGATGGAATCGAAGAAATTGTGAAGCAACGATTGGGTGAAAAGGTTATTGGTTTCGGTCAAAACAATAAAGCCATTGATGAAGACTCTTCATACATGCAGGAAATTATTTCTGAGGATATTCAAAAATTCGGTATTATTCCAGAGTTGATTGGACGCCTTCCTGTTTTCGCTGCCTTGGAACAGTTGACTGTAGATGATTTGGTTCGTATCTTATCAGAGCCTCGGAATGCCTTGGTTAAACAATACCAAACCCTCTTGTCTTATGATGATGTGGAATTGGTCTTTGATGAAGAAGCCCTTCGTGAAATTGCGCAAAAAGCTATTGAGAGAAAAACGGGTGCCCGTGGTTTGCGGTCTATCATTGAAGAAACCATGTTAGATGTCATGTTTGAAGTGCCGAGTCAAGAGGATGTAAAGTTGGTTCGAATCACCAAAGACGCAGTGGATGGAAAAGCCAAACCGATTTTGGAAACAGCATAAGATAGAAAAGGGCTAGGGACACTTGTCCTAGCTTTTTTCCTGTATAGAGGTAAAAAATGGAAATTAATACTCATAATGCCAGCATCTTGTTGAGTGCTGCAAACAAAACACACTATCCGGAAGATGCTCAACCGGAAATTGCATTAGCTGGTCGTTCTAATGTTGGAAAGTCTAGTTTCATTAATACTCTTCTAAACCGTAAAAATTTAGCTCGAACATCAGGGAAACCTGGTAAGACGCAATTGCTCAATTTCTTTAACATTGATGACAAAATGCGTTTTGTAGACGTTCCTGGATATGGATATGCCAAAGTATCCAAAAAGGAACGAGAAAAATGGGGCAAGATGATTGAGGAGTACTTGACGACACGTGAAAATTTACGTGCGGTTGTTAGTCTCGTGGATATGCGTCATGATCCATCAGCGGATGATGTTCAAATGTATGAGTTTCTTAAATATTATGAAATTCCTGTCATTGTCGTGGCGACTAAAGCGGATAAAATTCCACGAGGAAAGTGGAATAAACACGAGGCGGCCATCAAACGAAAACTCGATTTTGATCCCAATGATCAATTTATTATCTTCTCATCTGTAGATAAGGTAGGATTAGACCAAGCCTGGGACGCTATTCTTTCTTATGTAGCGGAATAGGGTAAAAAAAATTTAAGAGGTGTCAAGTTTTTTTCTTGACACCTCTTAAATTCTTTGTTATGATAGATAATGTGAGATTTGATAAGAATCAATTCACCAAGAAATAAAAAGAAAAGAGACTATAATAAAATGGCAGTTAAAATTCGTTTAACTCGTATGGGTTCTAAGAAAAAACCTTTCTACCGTATCAACGTTGCAGACTCACGTTCACCACGTGATGGTCGTTTCATCGAAACAGTTGGAACTTACAACCCATTGGTTGAAGAAAACCAAGTAACTTTGAAAGAAGATCGTGTATTGGCATGGTTGGCTGATGGTGCACAACCATCTGATACTGTTCGTAACATTCTTTCACGCGAAGGTGTGATGAAGAAATTCCACGAATCTAAATATTCAAAATAATAAAGTAGTAGGTTGAATGATGGATACAATTGAAAATCTAATTATTGCAATTGTGAAACCCTTGATTTCACATCCAGATGCATTGACGATTAAAATTGAAGACACTCCAGAATTTTTGGAGTATCATTTGCAGCTGGACCAGAACGATGTTGGTCGCATTATCGGACGTAAAGGACGAACCATTTCTGCAATTAGAACAATTGTATATTCGGTACCTGCTGAGTTTAAAAAAGTCCGAATCGTTATTGACGAAAATGATGAAAAGTAACTCGAAAGGGTTACTTTTTTTCATCGTAAAAATTGTAAAGAAAACCACCTAGAATGCTTGATTTTCTTGAGTTTTCAAGGAATTCATGATAGAATAAAAGCTGAAATTATTCTAGAAAACGGAGTATGAATGACTTATTATAATGTAGGTAAAATTGTGAATACGCAAGGTCTTCAAGGGGAGATGCGTGTCCTATCTGTGACCGACTTTGCGGATGAACGATTTAAAAAAGGCAGCCACTTGAGTTTGTTTGATGACAAAGATCGTTTTGTCATGGATGTTGAAATTGCTAGCCATCGAAAGATGAAAAATTTTGATATTATCAAATTTAAGGGGATGTATCATATCAATGATATTGAAAAGTATAAGAATCATACCTTAAAAATTGCAGAAGAAGACTTATCTGATCTAGATGAAGGCGAATTCTATTACCATGAAATTATTGGTTTGGATGTGTATGAAGGTGATCAATTCCTTGGTAAAATCAAGGAAATTTTACAGCCAGGTGCCAATGATGTCTGGGTTGTCTCTCGTAAAGGGAAAAGGGATCTGTTACTTCCTTATATTCCTCCAGTGGTTCTAGATATTGATTTAGAAGCTGGTCGTGTGCAGGTCGAGTTAATGGAAGGATTGGATGATGAAGATTGATATCCTCACTCTATTTCCAGAGATGTTTGCACCGTTAGAGCATTCTATCGTTGGAAAGGCGCGCGAGAGAGAACTGCTTGAAATTTCCTACCATAACTTCAGGGAGACTGCGGAAAAATCGCGGCACGTTGATGATGAGCCATACGGTGGCGGACAAGGGATGTTGCTACGAGCTCAGCCTATATTTGACACCATTCAACCGATAGCGGCGCGGGATAGCCGTGTCATTTTATTGGATCCTGCTGGTCGGACCTTTTCTCAAGAAGTAGCTGAGGAGCTTAGCAAAGAGGACCATCTTATTTTTATCTGCGGGCACTATGAAGGTTACGATGAACGGATTAAGACCTTGGTTACGGATGAACTGTCTCTGGGGGACTACGTCTTAACTGGTGGGGAGTTGGCTGCGATGACGATGATTGATGCGACGGTGCGCTTAATTCCTGAGGTGATTGGCAAGGCGGAGAGTCATGCGGATGATTCTTTTTCATCTGGCCTCTTGGAATATCCTCAATATACTAGACCCTACGATTTTCGTGGGATGACGGTTCCAGATGTTCTGATGAGTGGACACCATGAAAAGATTCGCCAGTGGCGTTTGAAGGAGAGTTTGAGAAAGACCTATCTTCGGAGGCCGGATTTGTTGGTGGATTACCCATTTACGGATGAGGAGAGGGAGCTATTGGCGCAAGTAAAAGAGGAACTTTCTGAAAATGTTACAGAAATGTAATTTTTTTGTTAGATAAGAGCCATATTTTGCCACATTGTTTGAATGATAAAATGATATACTTATCTTGTCTATTGTATGATAGGAGGACGCTATGACTAAAAAAATTAGAAAGTCAGTGATGGCTACGAGTTTAGCCGCTGCAACCTTGGTGACGAGTGCTTTTAATAGCCACGTTAACGCTGAGGAATCTGCAAAAAATACAGATGAAATTTTAAAGAATGACGAATTAAAAAACAAGGACAAGGGTGAAACCAAAGAGGAAGTAACTTTAGACAAACTTTCAGAGATGAAAGAACAGGTCGACCAGTCAAAGGCTGAAGTCGCTAAGCAAGAAAAAGAAACAGAAGTTGCTAAACAAGCTTCAGAAGCTGCTCAAACAGAAGTTGAAACTGCTGAAAAAGACTTAGCAGATGCACAAAAGGTTGAGTCTGAAGCGACTGAAGAAAACATTGCTGAGGCGGAGTCTGAAGTTTCTGCAGCGAAAGAAGTCGTTGCTGAAAAAGAATCAAAATTAGAAGAAGCTAAGGCTGCCGAAGAGGTTGCTAAAAAGGCGGTTCAAGATCAAGAGGCGAAAGTTGCGGAACAAACCAAAGCGGTTGAAGCAGCAGATGCTGAATTGAAAAAAGTTGCCAGCCCACTTGTTAAAGAAGAGCAAGCCATTCAAGCAGCTAAGGATGTCGTTTCTAAAGCAGAAACAGATGTGAAGGCCAAAGAAAGTGCTGTTGTGAAAGCGGAAGCTGATGCCAAGAATTTCCAAGTCGAAAAACAAAACTTGGAGAACCAAAAGAAAGCAGCTGAAGCAGCCGTTGCTAAAACAAGTGCTGAGATTACTGCTAAAGAAGCTGAAGTCGCAAAGGCAGAACGCAATGCAAGCAACCGTAATGTGGTTCGTAATGCAGGTTATGCTGGTTTCTTGTCTTCTGTGAATTCGGCAAGTTTCTCACAAGCAATGACCAAATACAGCCAAAACGGTATCAACGTCAATGATGCCAATGGAATTGCAAGTCTTCAAAATGCCTTACGTGCTGTTGATGTTATGAAGAAAGTGAACGAGTACCGTCGTCGTGCTGGTTTAAATGAATTATACGTTGATGTGACCAAAAATGTTGAAAGTCAAATTCAAACGGTTGGATTTGATGCTAAGAAATGGCACACCAATCAGTATTTTGGTTGGGAAAACGTTGCCTGGGGCTTCAACGGTAGTACAACTGCCGGTGTTGACTACTGGTACAATGAAAAAGGTCAATACCAAGCATTGGCTGGTAGCGCTGGTTTAACTACGAATGAAACACAATTAGACCCTGGAACAGCTTATAATCGTTTAGGCGGTAACTTCTCACCAGTTGGTCACTATGTCACCATGATGGGGAAAGACTTCAACTCCATTTCTGCAGCAGCAGGAACTGTTAATGGTCAACATTATATCGAAGCTGGTTTCCATAAGGCAACAGATGTACAAGCTGGTCTTCGTGCGGGTACACTCATGTCGGTAGCGGATTATGAAAAGGCACTTCGTTCTTATATTTCAAATGCTAATACAGACGTCAACCTAATTGGTTTAAGCAGCCAATTGAGTGAGTTGAAGAAACGTCGTGACCAAGAATCAAAAGTATTGACTGGTATTAACAACCGTATTTCAAGTGTCAATGGTTCAATCAATAACCAAGGAAATGTAATTGCATCTGCCAAATCCAATCTTGTTTCGGCTCAACGTGTTCTTGCAGCTTCTAAAGCTAAGGTTGCGGAAAAACAAACAGCCTACAACACAGCTATGAATGAATTGGCGAATCAGTATAAACCGCAAAGCAACAAGTTGGCGACTGAAAAAGCACGTTTGGAAATTGAGTCGACCCATTTAACTCATTTGCAAACCGCTCAACAAACAGCGAACGGTCAGGTTGAATTGGCGAAATTAGATGTGCAAAAAGCACAAGCGAACTACAAGGTGAAGGCAGACCGCTTGAGTGCCCTCCAAAATGCTACTCAAACGGTAGAGCAAGCTAAGGTTCATTTGGAAGAAGTGAAAGAAAAAGCACAGCTTTCTGTTGTTGCTTATGAAACTCAGAAATTGAAACTGGAAGCAATGGAAAAAGCCTTGAGCGAATTGTCTGCCAAATATGAAGCAGACTTGGCTAGCTACCAAGCAGCACATCCTGAGATTGCAGCTTACGATAAAGAAGCGATGTTGGATGTGGTGGCTGATCACGTGATTACGGAACCAGTGGTGGCTCCGGGAGTGGAAAGTTTTGTAGCTGTGAGCGAGACAGCTCCTCTGGGAACGGTTACTGGAACAGGTGCGCAATTTGTTGCTCATCATGAAACGGTTGTTGAAACGCAAGCGACTACTTCTATAGAAGTGAAACATGAGTTTAAAGCTGAGTCTGTAGCACCAGTGGCTGGTCTATCAGCTGTTGTTGAAGCAACAAAAGTGAAATTGAGTCCTAGTGCGTCTGAGTCACATTCGGAAGAAGCACCAGCTTCTCACGAGCACCTAAATCGCAAGGTGGATGCTGCGGTAAGTACTGCTAAAGCGGCACTTGCTACAGACACGAAATCGAAAGAAGCACCTGCTTCAGTTGTAGCTGCACAAGAAACTACTGGCGCTGAATCAGATGACTCAGCTGCAGTAGTTGCTGCAACAGGTGTTGCAGCTGTGGCTATGGCATCGATTGCTGGAGTGGCGCTTAAAAAGAAAGATTAAAAATTGAGTCCTATCTATTGACAAACTCCTTTTCTTAAGGTAAAATGATATAGATTTTAGACTTGAAGGGAGTGAAAACAATGTCAAAAACAGTAGTACGCAAGAATGAATCACTTGATGATGCACTTCGTCGTTTCAAACGTGCGGTTACTAAAGCTGGTACTCTTCAAGAAACACGTAAACGTGAATTCTATGAAAAACCTTCTGTGAAACGCAAACGTAAATCAGAAGCAGCTCGTAAACGTAAAAAATTCTAATTGAATGAAAATAAGAAGTAGGAATTTTCCTGCTTCTTATTTTTACTTTTTGAGAGTCTGATTTGTAGGTGGTTTGTTGGCTAAGATTTATTGGCTCTTTGTCAACTGTAGTGGGTGAAGGAGTATTCCTGCATGCTTCATTCCCTAAAAAGGGAAGTCGTCGATTAGATTAGTAAGTGTCGAAGGCTACGTTTGCTCTTATACGTCCAACAGTCCACTGGACTTATAGAGCAGTTGGTGTCTGTGATGTGGTCCAAGAAGGGATTCTTCTTGAAGTCCTTTCTTAAATAAAAAGAAAAGAACCACAATCCTTTTACCAAATAGGTTTCGTGATTGTGGTTCCTTATAGTCTTTTAGACGATATTAGTTTTGTTTTTCAAGCAATGCTTTAATATCTTGGAGCAATTCAACTTCAGTTGGAGCAGCTGGTGCTTCTTCAGTGGTTTCTTCTTTCTTAGTTAATGATTGTGCTTTTTCAGCAGCTTTCACAACGAAGAAGAGGGTTGTACCAACGATTAAGAAGTTTAATACAGCGCTCAAGAAGCTTCCGTATTTCACACCGTTCCAAGCAAGTTTGGCGATATCTTCCACTTGAGCAGCTTTTAAAACTGGGTTCAAGATAAGTGGAGTGATGATATCATCAACCAAAGAAGTAATGATGGCACCGAAAGCAGCACCAATGACAACAGCTACGGCAAGATCAACGATATTACCGCGAAGAAGAAATGCTTTTAAATCCTTTAACATTTTCTTTCTCACTTTCCTAAAATATTTTACTAAAACATCTTAACAAAACTGTTGGAAGTGTGCAAGAAATATGTTTCAAAAATTTTACAAGATTTCAATTTCATGAAAGGAATGAAACATTTTACTTTTTTTACATTTTGTTATAAAATAGAAGTTGGATTTTTATGATTAAATGGGGGTGTTGACCTTGGTTTCCAAAGATACGATTTTAGAAATAAAACAAGCAGTCAATATCGTGGATATTATCGGTGAAGTCGTCTCACTGTCAAAAACAGGGAGAAACTTTTTAGGTCTATGTCCTTTTCATGGGGAGAAAACACCTTCCTTTAATGTAAATGAAGAAAAACAATTTTACCATTGTTTTGGCTGTGGGAAATCTGGAGATGTCTTTAAATTTCTTGAGGAGTATCGTGGTATCAGTTTTGTCGAGGCGGTACAGTATTTGGGAAACCAAATTGGTCTCGATTTAACGGATGTTACGCCCAGTGCTCAACGAACACAACGTCAGCATCCCCATCAAGAATTAATTGATTTGCACGAGGATGCTCGAAAGTTTTATCATGCCTATCTGATGACAACCAAGATGGGGGAGGAAGCTCGTCAGTATCTGTATCATCGCGGTTTAACGGATGAGATTATCAAACATTTTCAATTGGGGCTCTCGCCTTCAGAAGGAAATTATTTCTATCAGTCCAGTAAAGACAAGTTTAGTGAACAGGTACTAGTAGATTCGGGTCTCTTTACGATTACAGAGAGTAATCATATGTTTGATGCTTTCCAAAATCGGATTATGTTCCCTTTAACCAACGATGAGGGGAAAGTTATTGCTTTCTCTGGTCGTATATGGAAGGAAGAAACATCTGATAAACATGTTGCAAAGTATAAGAATAGCAGAGGGACGGTTTTATTCAATAAATCTTATGAACTTTATCATTTGGATCAAGCTCGTCCTTCAATAAAAAAGGATCATGAAGTCTATCTGATGGAAGGATTCTTGGATGTCATTGCAGCCTATCGATCTGGAATAGAGAATGCAGTCGCCTCTATGGGGACAGCATTAACCAGAGAGCATGTGAGCCATCTGAAGCGATATACAAAAAAGGTTATCCTAGCTTATGACGGGGATAAGGCTGGACAACATGCGATTCAGAAAGCCTTAGAGGAACTGAGTGACCTAACCGTTGAAATTGTACGTTTTCCCCAAGGCATAACGGAGTTTGACGAGGAATTAGCGCTGCCGTGAGAAACCAGGGCGCCGGTGCCGGCACCAACGCCTGCACCAACCAAGGCAGCCAGCAGGGCACTGGTAGCAACAATACCTGC